>Ga0208197_1000145_pt1 | contig 94352 bp, 66 predicted proteins | sample AD_JPNNA4_MetaG_FD_184444 | JGI IMG/M metagenome (GOLD analysis project Ga0208197, IMG submission 184444) | Active sludge microbial communities of municipal wastewater-treating anaerobic digesters from Japan - AD_JPNNA4_MetaG (SPAdes) (version 2) | ecosystem: Engineered > Bioreactor > Anaerobic...
GAAGCTGGCGAGCTTTGTCCAGCATCTCAAACCGGAGCAAATCTGGGTGAACCCCGATTGCGGCCTCAAGACCCGCGCCTGGGACGAAGTCATCCCGGCGTTGCGGAATATGATGGAGGCGGTTCAGGAAGTAAGGAGTAAGGAGTAAGGAGTAAGGAGTCAGAGGCAAGATTCCTGCATCCTGCATCCTGTATCTTGCATCCTGCATCTTTTTGGGGGAATGATGGCTAAAGAAAAGTTCTTGACGTTATTGGCGGAGTCATCGAAACCGGTATTGACTGACGGGGCGATGGGGACGATGTTACACGGGCGCGGCGTGCCGTTCGGGACGTGCTTCGACGAATTGAACCTGAGCCGTCCCGCGCTTGTGGGGGAAATCCACCGCGCTTACATCGAAGCCGGCGCGCAGATCATCCTCACCAACACATTCGGCGCGAATCCATACAAGCTGGCAGCGCACGGCCTGCAAGACAAGGTTGCCGAGATCAACCGCGCGGGTGTAGACCTGGCCCGGCGCGTGGTCGCGGCGTCCTTCAAGGAGGTGTTGGTAGCAGGCGATATTGGGCCGTTGGGCGTGCGGCTCGCGCCGTTTGGCCGGGTGACGAAGGAGCAGGCCCGCGACGCCTTTACCGCGCAGATTGCGCCACTGGTCGAGGCAGGTGCCGATCTGTTGGTGATCGAGACACTGTCCGATTTGTACGAAATGCTGGAAGCGATTGAGGCTGCCTGCGCGCTCTGCGATTTGCCCGTGATCGCCTCGATGACGTTCACGCGCGATGACCGCACGCTGCTGGGCGATTCGCCCGCCAAAGTCGCGCGGCGGCTGTGGGAAGCGGGTGCGGACGTGGTGGGCGTCAACTGCTCCGGCGGCCCTGTCCAGCTCGTGCGCCTCGTCCAGCAGATGAAGGAGGCCGTGCCGGAAGGACGCTTTTGGGTGAAGCCGAACGCTGGCTGGCCCGAACAAGTCGCTGGGCGAATTATGTATCCGGCGACGCCGGAGTATTTCGGCGAGTACGCCTGGGCTTTCTGCCAGGCCGGGGCGACGATGATCGGCGGGTGCTGCGGGACGACGCCCGCGCACATCGCCGCGCTACGCGCCGCATTGGATGCCGGACCGCCCGTAGTTTGTGCCCCTCTGGAACGTACCGCGGCAGTGCAACCGGTGCGCGGCGACATCGCCCCCGATCAGCCTTCAGCCTTATCGCAGAAGTTGCGCGCCGGTGAGTTTGTCCTCGCCGTGGAAATGGACCCGCCGCGCGGCCTGGCGACGCACAAGCTGCTGGCGGGCGCGACGCTGCTCTCCGAAGCCGGCGCCGATGTCATCAACGTGGCCGACAGCCCGATGGCGCGGATGCGGATGAGCCCCTGGGCCGTGTGTGCCTTGATCCAGGACAAGGTGGGGATCGAAGCGACGCTGCACTTTCCCATTCGCGGGCGCAACTTGCTGCGCGTGCAAGGCGATCTGCTGGCCGCGCATGCCCTGGGCATCCGCAACGTCTTTGTGGTGATGGGCGATCCAACGTCAATTGGCGACTACCCGGAAGCGATGGACAACTACGATCTTGCGCCGACGGGCCTCATCAAGCTCATCAAGGAGGGGTTCAACGTGGGCGTGGATCACGCCGGGAGCGACATCGGCCAGCCGACGACGTATTTTGTGGGCGCGGCGCTCAACCTCACGCCGACCGATCCCGAAAACGAGATAAAAGTCTTGCGGCGCAAGCTGCGGGCGGGCGCGGATTTCTTCCTCACGCAGCCGGTCTACGATCCAGCGGCGGCGCGGGCGTTCCTCGATCAATACGCGGAAAAGTACGGTCCGCTGGACAAGCCGGTGCTGGTCGGCGTCCTGCCGTTGTACGGCGTGAAGCACGCGCGCTTCCTGCACAACGAAGTGCCAGGGATCACCATTTCGCCGGAATTCTTCGAGCGCCTCGAAGCGGCCGGCGCCGATTCGCCGCGCGAAGGCGTGCGCATCGCGCTGGAATTGATCGCACAGATGCGCGACTGGGCCGGCGGCATTTACCTGATGCCCGCATTCAACCGCTATGACCTGGCAGCGGAGATTGTCGAGCAGACAAAATTAACCGCGAATCACGCGAATTTTCGCTAATTTTCTTAAAAGATTCGCGTAGATTAGCGAGATCCGCGGTTTTTCTGGAAAGAACGTGAGTATGGAGGAGAAAGTGCCCGTATCACCCAAGAAAATCATCGTCGTTGGCGCGCACCCGGACGATCCGGAGACGGCCTGCGGCGGAACGATGACGCTGTTGGCGCAGGCAGGCTATGAGGTCGTAGCGGCATATCTGACCCGCGGCGAGGCGGGGATTCCCGGCACGTCGCATCAGGAAGCAGCCGCCATTCGCACGGCGGAGGCGCTGCGAGCGTGCGAGTTACTGGACGCTCACGCCGTCTTTCTGGGGCAGATTGACGGGCAATGCGAGGTGAATCCGGCGCGCTACGACGAGATGTACCGTTTTCTCGAGAACGAGCAGCCCGATCTTATCTTCACGCACTGGTCCATTGATACACACCGCGACCACCGGGCGTGTTCCTCGCTGGTCTACGATGCGTGGCTGCGGATGGGGCGGCGCGTTCCACTCTTCTATTTTGAGTGTATGACCGGTCAACAGAGCCAGAATTTTGCGCCCACGGATTATGTGAACATCAGCACGGTTGTTGAATTGAAGCACCAGGCTTGCTTCGTCCACGAAAGTCAGCACATCGCGCAGTGGTATGCCAATGATCACGGCAAGATGGAAGCCTTTCGAGGTTTGGAGTGCGGGGGCGATTACGCGGAAGCCTTTGTCCGGCAGGCGCAAAGCCCACATTTTGGTATGATTCTTCTAAACGGATTCAACGGAATTTAGAGGTACCTATGAAATCATCAACCCGTAAATTCATCAAAGAAGCGCGTCAGATTCCCGGTTTTTCATTGTTCGATTTTATCCACGGTTACATTTACGGTCGTTGGCCTTATTTCTACATCGGAACGGCGGTGAATCCGCCGCGTTTGTTGCGCCCGCTGGCGCAATTTGCCGATTGGCTCATTCGTCGCCGCGAGGTGAGCCGCCACAAGGATGGGAATGGGCACGAACCGGCGTCGCCGACGATTGCCGACACCTACCACGGCAAGGTTGTGCCGCTTGATGCGGCGGCGCGGCTGGTGCAGGTCAACGAAGACGTGCGGTTGACTGTCCCGGAGCACGTCGTCCCCTTTGCCGTCGCCCGCGACATCGTGATGCAGCATCCCGACCACATCGTTGTGTTGGATTGTCCCTGCCGGATGGCGCGCGAGCATCCGTGTCTGCCGCTCGATGTGTGTGTGATTGTGGGCGAGCCGTTCGCCAGCTTTGTCCTTGAGCACCAGCCGGAGCACGCGCGCCGCATCACGCCGGATGAGGCCGTGGACATCCTCAAGGCGGAGGACAGGCGCGGGCACGTGCATCACGCCTTCTTCAAGGATGCGATGCTGCAACGCTTCTACGCGATCTGCAATTGCTGTTCCTGCTGCTGCGGCGCGATGCAGGCACATCAGAACGGCGTGCCGATGTTGATCTCGTCGGGTTACGTTAGCCAAGTTGACGAAGAACGTTGTGTGGGCTGCGGTGCGTGCGTCAAAAAATGTCAGTTTAGCGCGTTGGTGTTGCAGGATGGGCATGTCGTCGTGGATGCGGCGGCGTGTATGGGCTGCGGTGTGTGCGTCAATACGTGTCCACGTGGGGCGTTGTCGCTGCAACGCGCTATGGAGCGTCCCGCGCCGCTGGAAATTCACGAGTTGATGGAGCAGGCTGTCGTAGTATAAAATTGGACTTTGGACTTGAGACTTTCGACTATTTTCGCAAAGGAGTTGTGATATGGAACCGACTGAAAATTCCCCTATCGTGTTACGAAGCCACCGCCTGACAGTTGAAATCGCCCAGCCGGGCAGCGTTTACAGCGGGACGCGCTTCGATTGGACAGGGTTCATCACGCAGGTGACGTTGGACAAGGCGCACACGTTCTGTGTACCGGAATCGTTCGAGCCGGGGCAGGGGACCGGCGGGGTGGGGCTGTGCGGCGAGTTCGGCATCGAGGAGGTCATCGGCTACGACGAGGCGCAGCCGGGCGATCCGTTCCCGAAGCTGGGCATCGGCTTGCTGGCGCGCCCGGACGAACAGCCGTATAATTTCTTCCGGCCTTACGAGATCGTCGCGCCGTTCCCTATTCACGTGACGACCGGCCCGACCCAGGCGACCTTCACTGTGGAGCCGGTGGAGTGCCGGGGTTATGCCGTCCGGTTAACGAAAACGATTACGGTCGAGGGCGCAGAGCTGACGATTGCCTACGCGCTGGAAAACGTCGGCGAGAAGCCGATTGCGACGACCGAATACGTCCACAACTTTGTCGGCATTGACGGCCATGCCATTGGCCCGGATTACCATTTGCGTATGCCCTACACGATTGGCTTCGCCGCGCCGCCGGAGCCATTGGCTGAGCGTATGGCGCAGATGATGGCGATCCTTGACGTGCAGGGCGGCGACATCCGCTGCAAAGCGACGCCGGAGCACCCCTTCTACTGCCGCCCGCTTGGCTTTACCGCGACTGACGCGCCACAATGGGAGCTTGTCCACGAACCGACCGGCGTGGGGATGCGTGAATACGACGACTTCACGCCCGCGCGCGTCGCCGTGTGGGGGACTACGCACGTTATCAGCGCGGAGATTTTCATTCCGCTCACCGTCCAGCCCGGCGAAATCCAGTACTGGACGCGCCGCTATGAATTCTTTGCGTAATGCGTTTTTCTATCAGCAGATTTAGCAGATTAAGCAGATTTCTGTTTTCTTATCTGCTAAATCTGCTTAATCTGCTGACTATATTTTGCAGGGGTGCAACTATGAAAACAATTGTCATTCTATCCGATTCGTTGAATCGCCATTACTTGCCGATGTATGGCAACGAGTGGGTGATCGCGCCGCATCTGGCGCGGTTTGCCGAGCGGTCGGTGATCTTCGACAATCACTGGATCGGCTCTGCGCCGTGTATGCCCGCGCGACGGGATATGCTTACCGGGCGGTTGAACTTCCTCGAGCGGGAGTGGGGCGGCATGGAGCCGTTCGATATTCCATTCCCGCATTTGCTGCGTGATCACGCGGGCGTGTTTTGTCACATGGAGACCGACCACTATCATTACTTCCACGTCGGCGGTGAGAACTACCATAGCCCGTTCAACACCTGGGCCTTGCACCGTGGACAGGAAGCCGATGCGTTCGTCTCTCGTGTGGCGTCGCCGGAGGAGCCGGAGCATTTGGGCCAGTGGCGCGCGCAGTACGCCAAAAACCAACTGGCGTTCAAGTCGGAGGCCGAGTACTCGACGCCGCAAACCTTCCAGGGCGCCATTGACTGGCTCCAGGCGAACGAGGGCGCGGACAACTATCTGCTGTGGGTGGAAGTCTTTGATCCCCACGAGCCGTTCGATTGCCCGCAGCACTATCTCGACATGTACGGCGACGATTGGGACGGCCCGCTCTACAATTGGAGCGGCTACGACAAGGTGGATGAGGATAGCCCCGCCACCCGTCACCTGCGCAGGCAATATGCCGCCACGCTCACGATGATGGATGCCTGGTTCGGCAAGCTAATGGAGGAGTTGACGCGCCAGAATGCCTTCGAGGACACGCTCATCATCGTCACCACCGACCACGGTCATCTGCTCGGCGAGCGCGGCCTGACCGGCAAGAATGCCTGGCACTGTTGGAACGAGCTGGCGCACATCCCCTTGCTGGTGCATCTGCCCGGCGACGCGCACGCCGGCGAGCACCGCGCCCAGCTCACGCAGAACATTGACATTATGCCGACGCTGTGCGACTACTACAACGTGCCGATCGAGCATCCGATCCACGGCGAATCGTGGAAACCGATGCTGGAGGACAGGGCGCACGCCAGGCGCAAGGCCGCGCTTTACGGTTGGTTCGGGCAGACGGTCAACGTGACGGATGGGCGCTGCACCTACTTCCGCGCGCCCGCGACCGAGGAGAACCAGCCGCTCTACCGCTACTTCCTCACGCCCGGCTCCTTCAGTTTCCGCGATGTGTGTCCGTTAAGTTTCTACGACGAGGCGAAGCTGGGTCTCTGGTTGCCCTACACCGATTATCCCGTCATCCGCGCTCGCGCCCACAAACGCCGCAGCTCCGAATGGGCCGATACGCGACTCTACGATATCCGCCACGATTGCGCGCAGACGCAAGACCTCGCCGGGACGGATCTGGAGATCGAGTACGCTGTGCTCCTCGTCGAGACGATGCAGGCGATGGACGCACCACCGGAGCAGTTCGAGCGGTTGGGTCTGGAGGCTGCGCTATGAACGTGATCTACGATGAAGCCGAAGTTCCAAGCTACGTCTTGCCCGATCCGCTGATGTTCGCCGATGGTACGCCGGTGACGACGCCGGAAGCGTGGGGGGCGCGGCGGGCTGAGATTCTAGCATTGTTCGCGCATCATGTCTATGGTGTGCTCCCCGGTAGACCGGAGCGTATGGCGTGTGAGGTGACTTCTGTTGAGGCGAAAGCTCTATCCGGCGCAGCCACCCGCAAAGAAGTGACTGTGCATTTTGCTGGCAACGATAACACGGCCGATATGGACATCCTCATCTATCTGCCGAACTGGTATCCTCGACCTGTGCCACTCTTCGTCGGGCTTAACTTTATGGGCAATCACACCATCCACGCCGATCCCGGCATCACGCTCTCGACGCGCTGGGTGCCGGCCTTCTTCCCGGCTATGGGGATTGAGAACAATCACGCAACCGATGCCGCGCGCGGCGTAGCCGCCTCCCGCTGGCCCGTGGAACGTATCCTCGAACGTGGTTATGGCCTGGCGACTATCTACTGCGGTGACCTTGACCCGGACTTCGATGACGGCTTCCAGAACGGCGTCCACACGCTGTTTCCGCGCGACGACAGCGCCGGCGACGCCTGGGGGACACTTGGCGCGTGGGCGTGGGGCTTGCACCGGGCGCTGGACTACTTCGAGACGGACGATGATATTGACGCCGCGCGCATCGCGGTCATCGGTCACTCACGGCTGGGCAAGGCCGCGGTGTGGGCCGGGTCAGCCGATCCACGTTTTGCGCTGGTCATCTCGAATAACTCCGGCTGCGGCGGCGCGGCGCTCTCACGGCGGCGCTACGGGGAGACGGTGGGCATCATCAATAGTAAGTTCCCCCACTGGTTCTGCACGAACTTCAAGCGTTACAACGCTGATGAAGCCGCGCTGCCGGTCGATCAGCACATGCTCCTCGCGCTGATGGCTCCGCGCCCGCTGTACGTCGCCAGCGCCATTGAGGATCAGTGGGCCGACCCGCACGGTGAATTTCTCAGCGCGCGTCATGCCGATCCGGTTTACCATCTGCTTGGGGTAGAAGGTTTGCCGATTGATCAGATGCCCGGCCTGGAGCAGCCAGCGATGGGGACCATAGCCTATCATATCCGCTCTGGCAAGCACGACGTCACGCTCTACGATTGGGAACGGTATCTCGATTTTGCAGACCTGCATTTGCAGTGAACGATCGTCGTCAGACAAAACAAAGCCGAGGGCGTGCCTGCGCCCTCGGCTTTACACAAGGAGGAAGACCGACTCTTTTGATACATTCTTATTCTATCATAGCGCCGAACTTCGTACTTGACGTAAACCTTACGTCCATCTTTCAAATATCTTACGCAGACCGTGAAGGTGTTCCCCTATTGCCTTGAAAGATATTGTTTTGCATCGTTGTCTGTTTGTACTAGAATTTAGTCAAGCCAATAAGGAGCCGCTGAAAAATGACTTTTGTGATTGCGTTATTCGGTTTGGTGGTGGGAACACTGGCGGTTCATACGGCTGAAGCTGTTATGGCGCAACGTCAGTTAGGGAAACCGCTCTGCGCCTTCTGCTCGACGCCGTATGCGCCACTTCAGTGGAGTGCGACACTCGCCCTCGTGACCGGTCGAGGACACTGCCGCGCGTGCGGAAAATTCTTTCGCTTGCCGCGCCTCATCGGGGAGCTTTTCACCGCGCTCAGTTGGGGACTGCTGGTAGGATTGAACGGCCTGACCCCACGTGTGGTATTTGCGATGCTGGCGGTGATCCCATTGACGATGATTATGGTCACCGACCTCGAAGCGAAGCGCGTGCCCAATGCGATTATGTTGCCCGCCATTGGCGTTATTTTCGTGGTAGGAACGATTTTTGGGCCGCCGTTGCCCACGCTGAAAACCTGGGAATGGTGGTATGTGCCCGCCGGCGGCGCGCTGGCCTTTATCGTACTGCGCCTTTTTGTGACGCTGGGCGTGGCTGTTTTTGGCCCCGGCGCGATGGGGGAGGGCGACATCACGTTGGCAACATACACCGGCGCGGTCGTCGGCTTCCCGTTGATCATCATCTCCCTGCTGTTGATGATCGCCTTTGGCGGCATCGGGGCGCTAGGTGTCGTTATCGCTCGCAAAGGCTCGCTCAAAACGGCGATTCCCTATGGCCCCTTTATCATTCTGGGTTGCGTAGTCACATTGCTCTGGGGGCCTGAAATTTTACGCTGGTTTCTCACTTAGTCGCAACCCTTAACTCGCAACTCTTCACTCGCAACTCGTAATTCGCTTGGAGGCGCTATGGCTTACGTATTGCACAATGCTCATCTGGAAGGCACATCGTTTTTCTGGGAAGGAGGGCCGGTGGGGGTTTTACTCTCGCATGGCTACACGGCGACAACGGCGGAAGTCCGCCTGCTGGGCCGATTTCTGCACGAGCGCGGCTACACGGTCTCCGGGCCGCTGCTGCCCGGCCACGGCACCACGCCGCAGGAGATGAACCGCTGCCGCTGGCAGATGTGGACAGACGCTTTCGAGAGCGCCTATCACGAGTTGGCCGCCCGTTGCGACAAGGTTTTCGTGGGCGGCGAATCCATGGGCGGTTTGCTGACGCTTTACCTGGCGAGCCATCATCCCGAAATTGCAGGTGTGATGGTTTATGCTGCCGCGTTGATGGTGCCTACCAGTCGGGTGCAAACTTTCCTGCTGTCTATCCTGGCGCCGTTCGGCGTCATCTTGCAGAAAGGGCCGAGTGCGCCAAGCGCCGCCGATCCGCGCTGGCAAGGCTACCAGCAAGTCCCTTTGCGCGCGGCGCAGCAGTTGTTCGCGTTGCGGGCGGCGACACGCGCGCGGCTATCCGAAATCGCGCAGCCCATCTTGATCGTACAGGGCCGCCTGGATACCACGGTTGATGCTGCCGCGCCAGGCGCAATCTACCAGGGTGTCCGTTCAACCGAAAAGCACCTGCACTGGTTCGAGAAGTCCACCCATTGCGTCCTCCTGGATCAGGAATGGGAAGATGTGGCCGCGTTGACATTGCAATTCATTGAGGGTAGATTGCCGCGATAAGTGATCGGAGGCGTGTGATGGCAGAAGCAGTTTACCGTGTGTTGCAAACCGATCCGACCTCGTTTTTCTTGCCTGCCGGTCCGGTTGGTGTTCTACTCTTGCACGGCTTTTCTGGCACGCCACGCGAAATGCGACCTTTGGGCGAGTATCTCCACGCGCGCGGGATCGCGGTCAGCGCGCCCTTGTTGCCGGGTCACGGCGGCACGCTCGATCAGATGAACCGCACGGGCTGGCAGGAGTGGGTTGCTGGCGCGCAAGCGGCTTACCGCGACCTTGAGAGCACATGTACATGTTGCTTTGTCGCCGGTTTTTCTATGGGGTCGCTGCTGACATTGTGGATTGCCGAGAACGAAGCCAGTATGTCCGGCATCGTGCTCTATGCTCCTGCTCTGCGGATCGCGGATTGGCGGTTGCAATTCACCCCGTTGCTCAAATATGTTGTGCGTAGTGTACGAAATGTTCAACCATCGGATTTGCATGATCCAGGGGCTGCGCAGTGGATGGGGGGCTTCGCGCGCCATCCGGTGTGCGCGATGGCGGAACTGACCCGTCTGCGCCACGCTGTTTCGCGCAATCTGCCGCGCGTACAGTCGCCAGCCCTGGTTGTCTATTCGACCGGGGATCAAGCCATTCATCCTTGCAGCGGCCCGGAGACGGTGCGCCGTCTTTCGCGCCAGGTTTCTGTCGAAACCCTGGTTTTGTCGGACTCCGGCCATGCCGTCGTCGCCGACCGGGAATGGGAAACCGTCGCCGAGGCGACCTATCGTTTTGTGCAACGCCACGCGGAAGGCGCACTGGACAGTGCTTGAGGTACACATTGCTGCGGCCGGTTTCCAGCCCGCGCCACCACAGGCAAACCGGCCATGAAAAAAGGCTCCTGCATCAGGAGCCTTTTTTGGCGGAGAGGATGGGATTTGAACCCATGGAGCCTTTCGGCTCACGCGCTCTCCAGGCGCGCGCATTAGACCGGACTATGCTACCTCTCCACGAGTGGGGAAATTATAGCATAAGTGATTGATTTTACAACCTTTGTATAACCAATCCGCCTCAACCTGTTTGTGGTTGAGGCGGATTGCATTGCGCGGTCAATCTCAGGCGGCGACTGGCGCGGCTTTGAGCACCGGCTCGGCCTCTGGCAGCGGCGCTGGCTTGTGCTTCTCGGCGCGCTTGGGAAGCGGATGCCCCTCGAAAGCGGCTACAAACTCAGTTGCCGATAGCGTCTCGCGTTCCATCAGATAATTCACGATACGGTCTATCTGTACCCGGTATTCCTGGATGACGTTTTTTGCCCGTTCGTAAGCGCGCGTGACGATTTTGCGGACTTCGTCGTCAATCTGATGGGCGATGGCTTCGCTGTAGTCCCGCTGTTCGCCGATCTCCTTGCCCAGGAAAACCAGTTCTTCTTTGCGGCCATAGACCAGCGGTCCCATTATTTCGCTCATCCCATACCGCGTGACCATAGCGCGGGCCATTTTCGTCACCGTCTCCAGGTCGCTGGCGGCGCCAGTGCTCACCTCATTAAAAACGATCTCTTCGGCGGCGCGTCCGCCCAACCCGTAGGCGATGTCGTCCTCGATTTTACTGCGTTGCAGCACGTAGCGATCTGCCTCGGGGAGCGCGATGGTATAGCCGCCAGCCATCCCCCGCGCGATGATCGAGATTTTGCGCACCGGATCGCACTTGGGCAGCACGTGCGCAACGACGGCATGACCGACCTCATGATAGGCGAAGACCCGCAGTTCCTCCTGCGAGATCAGGCGACTGTGGCGTTCCGGCCCGGCAATGACGCGCTCAATCGCTTCGTTGAACTCGCTCATCCCGATGCGCCGTTGACCGCGCCGTGCGGCGAGGATGGCGGCTTCGTTGACTGCATTTTCGATGTCGGCGCCCACGAAGCCCGGCGTGGACTGGGCCAATTCTTCGAGATCCACTTCCGCGGCGACGGGTTTGCCGCGCGTGTGGACGCGGAAGATGGCTTCCCGCCCACGGATGTCGGGCTGATCCAGGATAACGCGCCGATCGAAGCGCCCCGGGCGCAATAACGCCGGATCGAGGATGTCGGGCCGGTTGGTGGCCGCGACGACGATCACGTTGGTGTCGGTGTCGAAGCCGTCCATTTCCACGAGGATTTGATTGAGCGTCTGCTCGCGCTCGTCGTGTGATCCGCCCAATCCTGCGCCGCGATAGCGTCCCACGGCGTCAATCTCATCCACAAAGACAATGCACGGACTGTGCCGCTTGGCCTGGTCGAAGAGGTCGCGCACGCGGCTCGCGCCGACGCCTACGAACATCTCGACGAATTCGGAGCCGGAGATGCTGAAGAAAGGGACGCCGGCTTGACCGGCGACGGCTTTCGCTAACAGCGTTTTGCCGGTTCCCGGCGCGCCAACCAAAAGTACGCCTTTGGGGATGCGCGCTCCCAGGTTGATGAACTTCTGCGGTTCTTTGAGGAATTCGACGATTTCTTTCAGTTCGTCTTTGGACTCTTCGATGCCGGCGACGTCTTCAAACGTGATTGTCGGGCGGTCGCCGGAGAACATGCGGGCGCGGCTTTTGCCAAACGAGAGCGCCTGGTTGTTTGCGCCCTGGAATTGGCGGATGAAGAAGAAAAAGAGCACCCCGAGCACAACCATGCCCAGGAGCGTGATGCCCAGATTGACCAGCGTTCCCCAGTCGGTGGGTTCGGCGAAGTCTATATTGACCTCGCGGAGTGTCTTTTCGCTGACGCCTAACGCTTGTAGTTGCTCGATCAATGAAGACTCTTTGCCTTTCCGCGAGAGGATAATTTGTTCCCCTGTTCCGGTCGGTTCTCGATACGTGATTTGAAGAATATCGCCGCGCACGCTGATGCTGGCGATTTTCCCTGCTTCGATATCGTCTGCAATACGGTTGAGTGGGATGGTGGGGCCTTCGCTTCCGCCCGCCAGGTAACTATAGACGAGGAAGAGCACGGCCGCGACCACCAAAAGGTAAACAAAATTGCTGTTACCTTGTTTCGATTTCATTATTACCAACCTCCTCAGCCCGATATGGGCTTGTGTACCTCACAATAATCGTGCTGCTCTAATCACCGTTATCCCAGGTCATTATACCAGGAAACCATCAAAAGTATAAAGATAGTGTTAGTCGCGGCAGGGGAAACAAAACCGGTCGCAGGTATACCCGCTAGGGACGTACTTCCACATTGGTGATAAAGATGGTGTGGTCAACCACCTGTGTTTGACCGGCATCCACGACGGGCAGCCGTCCTTCGGGATTGTACAAGCCCACGCGGATCTGGTAAGTACCCGCGGGCGTGTTCTGTGGAAGTAAAACCTGATGGGGGTCGTTGATGATCTCGCCGGCCGTCCACGTATTTGTCGGACGTAGCCCATTCAGCGGCTCGATATCCTGTTGCGCAATCAACGTGCTGAAATCGCGGCTGAGAATATGGATGAAGACTTTGTAGGATTTGTTCATTGATTGCAGGACTTCCCATCGCAGCGTGACCGCAACGCTGTCTCCTGGCCGGTACGTGAGTTGCGTGATGCGGGCGTCCTGCAATATAACCTGATTATTCAGGTTGACTTGCAACGGGATAGGAAGATTAACGCCGCCACTGACGGTCAATGTGATGGTGTTGCCGGCGCGGACTTCGGTTCCGGCGTCTGGCATTTGATCCAGGACGACACCTTCGGGTTCCGTGCTCCAGATTTTCTCCACATAGACGAGCAGCCCTTCAGTTTCCAGCCCGGCTTGCACCTGGGCGCTTTGATCGTTGAGATTGTACCCCACGACATCCTGGAGAATGATGACCCGCCCGGTCGCCACGACGACGCCTACGGTGGTATCGGCAGCCACGCGACTTCCGGGAGCGGGGGTCTGTTCCAAAATAGCGCCTGGTCGGGCGTCGGTGCTCTCTTTCTCGCTGACAACTTCGATGCGCAACCCTAGACTTTCGGCGAGACGCTGTGCATCTGCTGCGCTCAACCCGGTGAGGTTCGGCACACTGACGATACTTTCCGCGGCGGTGAGGGTGGCGGTCGGCGGCAATGCGCCTGGCGTGGGCACTGCGACGGGCCGTGTGTATTTCTGGATCACGAAAATCCACAGCGGGATCAACCCGATCACGGCGATGGCGGCGACACAGATCAGCGCCCATAGCTTATAATCGGGGCCGGTGGGTATGGCGACTGGTTGGGTGTCGCTCTCCGGTTCCTCAACAGGCGCTACGACGGCAGCCGGCGGTGGGGTCCGTAAGGACTCGCCTGTTGTAGGGGCGACAACGCCCTGTGGGCGCGTGTATTCTTCGCCTTGTTGCATATACGCGCCGATGGCGGCGCCAAGTTGGTCAGCGTTGTGGTAACGTTGCGCGGGGTCCTTCGAGAGCGCCTTGCGCACCAGCAGGTCCAGGCCAGGCGGCACGCGCGGATTCAACGACCGCAATGCGACCGGTTCCTCGCGTAGATGCTTCATCGCCAGCGCGGTGGGATCGGGATCGTGGAAGGGCGGCACGCCAGTGAGCATCTCGTACAACATCACGCCGATGCTGTACACATCGGTGGCAGGCGTGGGCATTTTACCCATCGCCTGTTCCGGCGCGATGTAGTGCGGGCTGCCCCATACCACGTCCTCTGGCTCTTCTTGCGGTGTCCGCTCTTCTTCCTGGAACGCCCGCGCAATGCCAAAATCGGTGACTTTCGCCTGTCCTTCGTAGGTCACGAGGATGTTCTGCGGTTTCAGGTCGCAATGCACAATCCCGGCGCGATGTGCGTGCCCGACGCCGGCGCAAATCTGGCGCGTTAGATTGAGCGCCTGGTTGACGGAAAGGGGGCCGTCGCGGCGGATGGAAGACTTGAGGTCTTCCCCTTCGACGATTTCCATGACGATATAAGGATGGTTGCCTTCATCTTCGCCGACGTCGTAGATACGGACGATGTTGGGGTGATCCAGCCGCGCCGCCGCCCGCGCCTCGCCCAGGAAGCGCGCGCGGAACGCGGGATCGCTGGCAAAAGGTTCACGCAGGAATTTGACGGCGACATTGCGCTCTAGCAGCAGGTCTTGCCCACGGTAAACGGTCGCCATCCCCCCCGCGCCGGCCAACTCGATGAGGCGATAGCGTTGATTGAGAATCGTAGGTTTCATACCCGGTGATCTCCTTGCATTTGACTTGCCCTTTCTCACACTCGCATTATAACAGCATAGTATGATAAACGTCAAGTTGCACAGAGGGATATGATGCAGACGAAACGCACGCAAGTCCGCGCCGACCGTCCCATCAACCGCGAGACGTTCATCCGCCCCTGGCCCGAACTGGGACTGATCGTCGCCGATAGCCCCTACGATCCCGCGCCGAGTTTGGTCATTCAGGATGGCGTGGTCGTGGAGATGGACGGCGTGCGGTGCGAAGACTTCGACATGCTCGACCGCTTCATCGTCGCCCACAGCCTCGACCTGGACGTGGCCGCAGAAGCGATGGCGACGCCCTCCCGCGACATCGCGCGGATGATCGTAGACATCGATGTGCCCCGCGATGCGGTGCTGCGCCTCACGCGCGGTTGTACCGCCGCCAAGCTCGTGGATATCGTCCGCGCTATGAACGTCCTCGAAATGATGATGGGCCTCACGAAACTGCGCGCCCGCCGCACGCCCGCGAACCAGGCGCACGTCACCAACCGCAAGGAACATCCCGCGCTCCTCGCCGCCGACGCCGCCGAGGCTGCGCTGCGCGGTTTCGCCGAAGTCGAGACCACCGTTGGCGTCAGCCGTTACGCGCCGCTCAACGCGCTGGCGATTCTCGTCGGCTCGCAGATCGGGCGGGGTGGGGTGCTCACGCAATGTTCAGTGGAAGAGGCCACCAACCTGCGCCTGGGCTTCCGCGGGCTGACCACATACTCGGAGACGCTCTCCGTCTACGGCACGGAGCGCGCTTTCGTGGATGGCGACGACACGCCCTGGTCGAAGGCGTTCCTCAACGCCGCCTACGCCAGCCGGGGTGTCAAGACGCGCTTCACGTCGGGCACCGGCTCCGAGGCGCTGATGGGCCACGCGGAGGGCAAATCCATGCTTTACCTGGAAGCGCGCTGCCTGCTTGTCACGCGCGGCGCGGGCAGCCAGGGGACGCAGAACGGCTCGATCAGTTGCATCGCGCTGCCCGAATCGCTGCCGGGCGGCGTCCGCGCGGTGCTGGCGGAGAACCTCATCGCCATGATGCTCGGTCTGGAGGTGGCAGCGGGCAATGATGCGCTGGCCTCGCACTCGGAGATGCGCAAGAGCGCCAAGCTGATGCTGCAATTCATCCCCGGCACGGATTTTGTCACGTCGGGCTATGGCTCGATCCCGCGCTACGACAACATGTTCGGCGGCGGCAATTTCGACACGACGGAGCTGGACGACTGGTACGTGATCCAGCGCGACATGCAGGTGGACGGCGGCATTCATCCCCTGGCGGAACCGGACATCTTGCGCGTGCGTGAGCGCGCTGCACGGGCGATCCAGGCCGTTTTTGACGCCTTTGACTTTGCCAGCATCACCGAAGCCGAAGTGCAGGCCGCGATCACCGCCTTCACCAGCGAGGACATGCCCGACCGCGACAAGGTGGCGGACATCAAGGCCGCGCAAATGTTGCTCAACGGCCCGATCACGGTTATAGAGGTCATCAAGGCGCTGGAGGAGGCGGGCTATCACGATGCCGCGTCAAACCTGTTGGAAATGCAGCGCCAGCGCGTCATCGGCGACTACCTGCAACCGGCGGGCATCTTTGCGGAAGGTTTTCACGTCCTCAGCGCACTCACCGATCCCAACGACTACGCCGGTCCCGGCGCAGGCTACCGCGTCGAAGGCGAACGCTGGGAGCGGTTGCAGAACCTTCCGCAGGCGTGGGACCCCAAAGAATGGCAAATGGCAAATGGCAAATGGCAAATGGAGAATCGGCGAATCAGCGAATCGGCGAATTACGAATCACCAATTTCCGATCACCAATCACCACTCACCAGTTACCGATTACCGACCTGGCTTGCGGAGATTGGCCCGGCGCAGATTGGCACTGAAACCGAAGTCGTGATCGCTGTGGGGCCGGCGTTTGGGACGGCGATTCAGGAGGCGATCAGCGGGTTGGACTTGCGGGATGTGCTTGCGGCGATGCTTGAAGGAATCGCCGAGGAGGGCGTGCCGGCGCGGATCGTGCGCGTGCATCACACGTCGGATTGCGCCTTCATCGGGCACGCGGGCGCGCACCTGAGCGGCTCCGGCGTCGCTATTGGCATCCAGTCGAAAGGGACGACGGTCATCCACCAACGCGATCTCGCGCCTTTGGAGAACCTGGAACTGTTCTCGATGGCGCCGAACATGACGCTGGAGACCTACCGCCAGATCGGGCGCAACGCCGCACGCTACGCGCTGCGCAAACCGACATCACCCGCGCCTGTGAAAATTGACAACACCGCGCGTCTGCGCCTCATCGTGCAGACGACACTGCTGCATCACCGCGAGACGGAGATGGTGGAAGACAGGCCGCCGACGGAGCTTTGGGTCAGGAGTATGGAAGTAGGAAGTATGGAGTAGGGGGGAGCAGACTCTCTTATGTGGAGCGGAACGTTGCTGCGGTGGAGAAGGGATCGCTGCCAGATGACGTTCTTGACCGCCTGAACGGCATCGCGGCGATGACGCCGTTTCGCCCCTTCGAGGAGCCGTTCAGCTTGCCGTTCGGGCGCAACTATCGCGGGCCGGGTGTGGCGTAGTGAGCGGCCATCAGCCTTTAGCATTCAGGTCAATAGCCGTTGGGCGGATTGGTAGACAGCCGGAAAGGAGGAGCATCCAACGCTTTCATTTTCTTTAGGGCAAAGTATAACAAATCATCATCCAACCTTAATAGAAATATCATCAGCGAGGGAACATGAATAAGATCACTATCACCAAAAAAATCTGGCAGTTCTAATGCTGATTTTTTGTATTCTTACAATAGTCGTTTTTTCAGGTCACAAAACTCAGGTATTGCCCGTTTTGGCCGTGCCTACCTGCGAGCCATTTGCCTGTATCCCGGAGTTATTGTATGTAGATTGGCCTACTTGCGCCTGCGTCTCCAATGGGGATGATGCCCCGATCCCTACGCCTCCGCCCACACCTACGCCTGTTCCACCTTTGGCTCCTAAAGGTGTAGGATTACCTTACTCGTATTCCTCACATTGTGAGGATGTGGGCGCAGTAGGAGCGCAATGGCAATATAATTGGTCGCCTAATCCCCAAAATTGCTTGAATGTGGAAAACGTGCCGATGATCTGGGGTGCCAGTGATGCGAATGCACTCTTGAACGGAACGGCAACCCTGGGAGGCAATTCCCAATACATCTTGGGCTTCAATGAGCCTGATATGCGGGGTCAGGCTAACTTGTCTGTTCAGGTAGCAGCCGATTTGTGGTATCAGATTGAACTCAAGTACCCCAACAAAAAATTGGTTGCACCTGCGCCTTCTCATAATGACACTTACCATACTTGGCTACCTGGGTTTCGTACAGCCTTCCAGAATACTTACGGCCGGCCGCCGCGTCTGGACGCGTTGGCCGCTCATTGTTATGCTGTGCCGTTCCTGGGACAAAGTTGGACCAGTTGTCAGGATGATATTGAGTGGTATGAAGCCCGGGTAGATGAATGGAACATTCCGGGTGGCATCTGGGTGACGGAATACGGTTTCCTGGCTAATAACTGTTCCGGCCTGAATTGCAATTGGACGACCGCGGTCAGCGCGCTCAACAGTTATACTGATTGGTTGCAAACCCGGCCCAAAGTGAAACGGTATGCTTGGTTTGCGTCGCGTATCTCCGGGACTGAGCCGTGGTGGCCCAGCGAACTTTACACTACACGGTTGATCCAATGTCCGGACCATCCTAATGTAAGTTGCATCCCCGGTAGTTTGTCCCCATTTGGGACTGCCTATCAGGCTCAATAAGCGAAAAAGCGAGGCGCCTGGATGCGACAAGATATTGTGCCAGGTTTCCATCATCGCCTTAGTAAAATCCAGGCGGCTATCACGCTAGGCTTGAGTTTGCTCCTGTTTTGGTTGCCAAGCGAACGGTTACAAGGGAGCGCCGGCAAACTGGGCACACCTGTCTCATCCGGGGGAGTGGTATTGCTGGTTTGCCTGGCCGGGCCGCCGGTGTGCGACTATCAGACGATTCAGGCGGCCGTGGATCAGGTGGGTAACAACGGTTTGATCAAAGTAGCCGCCGGTATGTATAGTGGGGTGAATACCTACGGCGGCCTATCCCAAGTCGTCTACATCAGTAAAAGTCTGACCATTCGCGGCGGCTATCTGCCCGATTTTGCCGAACCGCCTGACCCTGACGCCCATCCGACGACGATAGATGCGGCCGGCAAGGGCCGGGGAGTCTACCTCACCGGGAATATCAGTGTGACTTTAGAGAATCTTCGCATCACCGGTGGGGATGCGGCCGGTTTGAAAGGTGGAGGGTATTATTCCGACAATTATGATGGGGGTGGCGGGATTTACGCCATCACCGGAACGCTGATGCTCTCTCATAGCCAACTGGTAACCAATGTGGCCGGGGTAGGAGGAGGGCTTTATTTACAGTATGGTGCGGCCTGGCTAAATGATAACCTCATTGCTGCCAATCGCGCCATCACTTGGGGGGGCGGGGGGGGATTAGGCTTTTACGAGAGCAATATCACCCTTAACGGAAATTTGATATCAAACAATTATGCCGAAAGGGGTAGTGGAGGAGGCACTTTTATAGGAGGCCAGGCAATATTTGACAGTAATAGCATCATTTCTAATGTAGATGGCGGGCTGTATCTTTGGGACACTGCTGCCAGCTTTGTTGGCAACCAGATTATTTCCAACACCGGAGAGTATGGTGGGGGACTACGTATGGTATACAATGATGAAGCACTGTTCAGCCACAACCTGATCGCTCACAATAGTGCTTATCACGGCGGTGGTCTATATTTACAAAACAGTAATGGGATCACCCTGGCTAACAATGTCATCATCTCCAACACAGCTTTTTCTGCCGGCGGGCTCGTATTGAACGGTTGTAGTGGCGTCTTGAGCGCTAATCTCATTAGTGACAACCGGGCTTATTGGCACGGGGCCGGCGTGGTCATGGCCTATAGTCAGGCTGTGCTCCAAAACAACACCGTTACGACCAACCACGCCGACCTGGACGGCGGTGGCGTGTTTCTGGAAGCCAGCCGGGTGACGCTGGAGAACAATACCATTGCCGACAACACGGCCAATCGCGGCGGGGGTCTGTTGATCTACACCACCACCGCCACGCTGACCAACAACATCATTGCGGACAACCATGCTAACAGTGCCGGGAGCGGGGTTTCCATCTGGGCGGCGCAGGTCGCTTTCTTGCACAACACCCTGGCTAACAACCGGGGAGCGGGGGGCGGGGTGTACGTCTCCACTTATGTCACTTCCTGGGGCGAACCCTGGTACAGCACCGTCACCCTGACCAGCACCATCCTAAGCGGGCACCAAACCGGCTTGACTGTTCTGCCTGGAAACCAGGTCTCCACAGCGGGAACCCTCTGGTTTGCGAATGACCAGGATGGGGAGGGGGTGTTTAGTCAGCAGGACGATTACCTCGGTTCGCCGGATTTTGTGGCGGCTGAGCGGGGCGATTATCACTTGCGGGAGACTTCTGCTGCGATTGACCTGGGCCAACCGGTAGGAGTAGCGGACGATATAGATGGTGAAGCCCGACCCTGGGGGCCAGCGCCTGACGTGGGCGCAGATGAGTTTTACCCATATCCTGGGTTGAGCGTGAGCAAGCAGGCATCTACAGAGATCATTGCCGCGGGAGAACGTTTGACCTACACCCTGTATGTGATCAATACCGGCAATGTCACCTTGCACACCAGTATCACCGACACCTTGCCGACGGCAATTGAAAGCGGCTATATGTTGACGGGGTCCGTGATTATGCCGGGAGGGACATTGTGGTGGATTCCGCTGATCGGGGTGGGCGAAGCCTGGACGCAAACGGTGGTCGTGACGGTAACGCCGGGGTACCAGGGACCATTGGCGAATGAGATAGAGGTTACGACGCAGGAAGGTGTAGCGGGGGCGTATACCAACACGGTAGTTGTCATCAGTCCGAGGCTATATCTGCCGTTGGTGATGAAGTAAAAATTTTTAGGAGGCTTTTTCTATTGGTTGTCAAGAACGCTTTTGTAGGAGGATACCGATGCCTGATAAAGATCTGACGCTTAGGGTGGACCTGTTGCGCGTGCAGGAAACCGTCCGGCGTGACTTGCCTGCGCTGCGCGATGTTGTGGCGCGGATGTTGGATGATGTGCTTTGAGAACAGCTTTGATGCGCTGAGCGAATGACCTCTATTGTTGAAATCGACACGACGAACCGCCGCCAGGTCCACCAGTTCCTGGATCTGCCGTTTCGCCTGTACCGGGATGCTGCACAGTGGGTGCCGCCGCTGGCCTCGGATGTGCGGCGGATGCTGGATCGCAAGCGGCATCCGTTCTACCGGCACTCCGACGCGGCGTTCTTTCTCGCGGTAGATGGGAGCGGAACAGCGGTGGGGCGGGTCGCGGTGCTCGATAACCGCAATTACAACGCCTACAACCACGAGCAGACGGCGTTCTTCTATCTCTTCGAGTGTGAGAACGAATCCACGACGGCGCAGGCGCTCTTCGACGCCGCCTTCGCGTGGGCGCGCGCCCGTGGGTTGGGCCGCGTGTACGGTCCCAAAGGGTTCACCGCGCTGGATGGGATGGGACTGCTGGTCGAAGGTTTCGAGCACCGCCCCGCGTTTGGCATCCCCTACAATCTGCCGACGTATCCGGCTTTGCTCGAATCCGCCGGCTTTGTGCCGGTCAGCGACATTCTCTCCGGGTATCTTTCGAGCGATGTTGTTTTCCCGGAGAAGATTCATCGCCTCGCCGAACGGGTTCAGGAACGACGAGGCTTGCGTGTCGCCCGCTTCCGGCGTCGCCGGGATTTGCGCGCGCTGATTCCCGATTTGCAGGCGATGTACAATGCCGCGATTGAAGGGACGCCCGGCAACGTCCCCTTGACCGACGACGAGGTGCGCACGCTGGCGGCGCAGTTGTTGTGGTTCGCCGATCCGCGCTTGATCAAGCTGGTGATGGCGCGCAGCGCGGAGACCGGCAAAGAGCATCCGGTGGGCTTTCTGTTCGCCTATCCCGATATTTCCGCCGCGATTCAACGGTGCAAAGGGCGCTTGTTCCCCTTCGGCTGGCTGGATGCACTGCTCGAACTGCGGCGCACCGATTGGCTGAACATCAACGGCGCGGGGATCGTGGAGGAATATCGCGGGTTGGGTGGCACTGCCATTTTGTTCAGCGAGTTGTACAAGAGCATCGCCGAACGCGGCGCGCAGCACGTGGATGTCGTCCAGATTGGCGCGGACAACGACCGGATGCTGCGCGACCTGCGCGACTTTGGCGTCGACTTCTACAAAACGCACCGCATGTATCAGCGCTCCCTGTGACTAACGACTATCTGACTAACGACTACTGGACTAACGAGGAGGATTCACAATGATTTCACGCAGTCAAGCTGTTTTACAACGTCCTGAGTTTTCGATGCACCGCGCCCTGTACAAATCGATGGGCTACAGCGATTATGACCTGGAACGCCCGCTCATCGGGATCGCCAACTCGTGGAACCGGGTGGTGCCGGGACATTACAACCTTAACCTGGTGTCGGAATACGTCAAGCAGGGGATTTTCCAGGCCGGGGGGACGCCCGTGGAGTTCGGCGTGATGGCCCCGTGCGACGGTACCGCACAGGGGCACATCGGGATGCACTACATCCTGCCGAGCCGTGACTTGATCGCTAACGACGTGGAGATGATGGTGCAGGCGCATCAGTTCGACGCCGTGGTGCTGTTGTGCTCGTGCGACAAGATCGTGCCGGGGATGTTGATGGCGGCGGCGCGCCTGGACGTGCCGGCGATTGTTGTGGTCGGCGGGCCGATGGAGGGCGGCTGTATGTTCGACAATCGCCCGGCGGATACGACGTCGCTCACCGAAGGATTGGGCATGTTGCGGGCCGGCAAAATCGACGAGCAGACCTACCTCCAACTGGAAGATGCCGCCGCGCCCACGTGTGGCTCGTGCTCGTTCCTGGGGACGGCGAACACGATGTGCTGCATCGCCGAGGCGCTTGGCATGTGCCTGCCGGGCAGCGCCACGATCCCGGCGACGCACGCCGACCGGTTGCGTTCGGCCCAGGCGGCGGGGCGGCAGATCGTTGCGTTGGTGGAGCAGGGCATCACCGCGCGGATGATCATCAACCAGAAGGGCATCGAGAACGCGGTGCGCCTGGCAACGGCGATCGGCGGCTCGACCAACATGGCGCTGCACCTTCCGGCGATCGGCTACGAGGCCGACAGCGAACTGACGATGGATCATTTCGAGAAACTGGCACGCTCCACGCCGCACATCGCCAAAGTGAACCCGGCTTCCCCGCTCAACGTGCCGGACTTCCACGCGGCGGGTGGCGTCCCGGCGGTGATGAAGGAACTGCTGCCTCTGCTGCACGGCGACGCGCTGACGGTGAGCGGTAAGACGGTGGCGGAGAACGTCGCGGGCGCGGTGACGCGCGATCCACGCATCATCAAGACGTTCGCCGAACCGTGGGGGATGGGCGGCGTCGCTGTCTTGCGCGGCAACCTCGCGCCCAATACCGCCATCACCAAACCGGCGGCGATCAAACCGGAGATGCACACCTTCACCGGCAAGGCGCGCTGCTTCGATTCCGAGGAGGCGGCCAACCAGGCCATTCTCGACGGCAAGGTGCAGCCGGGGGAAGTCGTCGTCATCCGCTACGAGGGGCCGAAGGGTGGGCCGGGGATGCGCGAGATGTACATCGCGATGAAGCTGCTCTACGGGCGCGGCCTGGCGCTGACGACGGCGGTGGTGACGGACGGGCGCTTCTCCGGGACGAACAACGGCTGCTTCGTGGGGCACGTCTCGCCGGAAGCCGCGGAGGGCGGGCCGCTCGCGGTCGTCGAGGATGGCGACACGATCACCATCGACATCCCCAACCGCGGGCTACACCTGCATGTCACCGACGCGGAGATCGCGGCGCGACTGGCGAAGTGGCAGCGCCCGGAACCGAAGATCAAGCGGGGCTATCTGGCGCTCTACAGCCGTCTGGCGGAGTCGGCGGACAAAGGGGCGATCATTCGGCACAAAGCGTAACGCGCCTCATCCCAACACCAGGCGGATGAACAGCTCGTTTAGCAGGTAGGCGACGACAAAGATGGCGATGGGGATCCAGATCGTTTTGAGGAAGCTGACGGCAGTGTAGTACAGATCGTGCTTCCACAGCCAGCGATACAGGCCGTTTGAAGCAATCTCTGCAGGCATCCCGCGCCCTTGCGCACGCGCTACACGGCCTTTGTTGACGCCTTCTGTGTAGAGGGGCTGGATGGCGAGAATGTAGATCGCAAAGGCAATGTATAACACGACCAGAGTAACGATCTCAGCGAGCCGAACTTCGGCTTGACTACAGCGCGCCAGCGTGCAGGCTGCGCGGACGGTGGTGCGTGTTTGCTGCATGGCGTAGAAGGCCGCCAGACCGGAGATGACCACGCCAATCAACGCGATGATATAATGGATGTGGTCTTTCAGGGTGAGTTTGGGCAACAATTCCATAGTTCTGTTGTGCTCCTTGTTGGTTTGCGCCTATTATCTCGCAATCTGGCGTGAAGGCAAACAAGTAGTATCGCCCCTTGTGGGCGTCCAAACGGGCGTAAGACGGGCTCGAGGCCCTAGGTTACGGGATAAACAATTACGATATGGAAGAGAATCCGATGAGGCATAAAACGATTTGTAGCGCGACAGGGCGTCCGCTTGACACTTTGAATTTGGAAGCTGTCCTTGCAGGTCAGTTAACTACAGAAGATTTTCGCATCAGCGCCGAGACGTTGCGCGCGCAGGCTGACGCCGCTGAAGCCGCCGGTTATCGCCAACTGGCGGAGAATTTCCGCCGCGCTGCCGAACTGACCGGCATCTCCAACGAGGAGGTGTTGGCGATGTACAACACCCTCCGGCCCGGACGCACGACATATCCGCAGCTTCTCGCGCTCTCCGAACGCCTGGAACGGGACTTCAATGCTCCCTTGACTGCGGCTCTCGTCCGCGAAGCTGCCGCGGTGTACCTGGCGCGTGGCCTTGTCAAAGAGGCATGAGGCAGGACGCAGGACGCAAGATGAACGGAAAAAATCCGTTAAAATCCGTTCAATCCGTTGACAAAGCTTTACGCCAATTTCGCCAGCGCCGCGCGGACGGGTGGAAAATCCGCCAGCGCGCCGGGCTGCGCCGCGCCCCATACCGTACACAGATGCCCCAACATACGCTCTCCGCGATACTGTTGCGCGTAGTCAATCAACCGTTCGGTAGATTCGACGTTGCGCCAGCCGCCGGGCAACACGCGGAAGCCTTTCTCCAGGAACAGCGGGATCGAAGGATAGCCCTCGCACAGCTCGTAGTGCCAATCGCAGATGATGATGTCGGTGGGGATCATGTCGATGGCGGGATGGGTGCCGTTCGCGGCGGCCTCCCACACGCCGTAGCCGGTGGTCTCGGCATCCAACAGCCGGTCGCCCCACATCAACATCTCGACGCCGCGTTTTCCGACCAGATGCGCGTGGTAATCGTTCACGGCTTGCGCAAACAACCGCGCCGGATCGTGGCCGTTGCAGCGCGGGCAGTACTCTGAAGCGATCAGGAAAACTTCGTCCATACCTACGTGGAGCGCGTCGGCCTCGAAAACGTCAATCAGCTCATCGAACAGATCGAAGATGATGGGGTTGACCTCCGGGTGCTGCGGGCACCAACTGCGGCAGTAGATGTTCTCGTTGTCCGGGAACTGACCCGGCGTTTCGTCGAACTGCGGATACTGGATCAGCAGCGGGAACGTGGTTTTGCTCCACGATTGGTGGCCCAGGCATTGAAATTGCGGGATCAGCCGGACGCCGTACATGCGGCAGACTTTGACCAGCGCACGCACGCGGTCTTCCGTGATTGGATTATCCATGCGCAGTTCCGGGTGGGAGACGTAGGCGTAGCTGTAGTTGATCTCCGTCATCAGCACGTTGATACCCATATCCGCCAGCGTGGGTACTTCGCCTACCAGCGCGTCCATCTGCGCGTTGTTACCGATGGTTAAGTGGATACTGCGCCAGGGAGTGGTGTTTTTTGCGGTTATGTTCGTCATTAGTTTGCCTCCTTGATAATGGTCTGATAGTCATGAGTTTGATAGTCAGTTTTGCCTGTATGAGGTTGAGTATAGTGCGAAGTTGCGTAGGGTCAAAGGTGGGAAAGAATGCAAACAAAACGGCCCGATCGCTGGATCGGGCCATCCGTGGTACCCCTGCCGCGATTTGAACGCGGGCTACCGGCTTCGGAGGCCGATGCTCTATCCAACTGAGCTACAGGGGCGCAACTGACAAAACGAATTCTACCACGAAACGGCAAAATCTCAAAATCTAAAAATCAGCGAATGAGCGAATCAGCGAATGGGCGAATCAATCACCTGACAAATCTTGAAATCATTGACCACGCTTCATTCTCCATTCTCCACGCTTTATTCTCCATTCTCCATTCTCCATTCTCCATTCTTCATTCTCCATTCTGTTGTATAATGTTGTTGGATTGAGGATGTCTGGCATTTGAAAAGACCCCACCAGGAGGTGTGAAGGTGCGAACGAGACTGGCATGGCTCTTCATATTGAGCGTCGCAGTGTTGGCCGGCTGCGCGAGATCATCCCCCCCCTTCAAAGATGACTTTTCCGATCCGGCGAGCGGGTGGGGCGCATCCTCTCACGAGACGTATGTGCGTGGATACCAGCAAGGACGCTACTTGATGCAAATTGACGTCCCAGATTGGTTGGTGTGGACGACCGCCGGTCGCACTTACCAGGATGTTAAGGTAGAAGTGAAAGTGCGCTCCGAGCAGGTTGCGGACAATCACTATGGCGTCTTCTGTCGCTACACCGATGGACAGTTTTATTACTTTGCCATTAGCACCGATGGCTACTACGCCATCTTCCTGCGCGACGAAAATGGGAACCTGCTGCCGTTGACAGGTCAGGCTATGTTGCGCTCTTCGCTCATCCGCACCGACGGAAATGAGAACCGGCTGGTGGCGGTCTGTGAAGGGACACGGCTTACGCTCTACATCAACGGCGAGCAAGCGGCGCAAGTCGAGGATGAGACACTGGAGCGCGGCGACATTGGAATGGCTGCGGGAACTGTGCGCCAGGGCGGTACTATCGTCTGGTTTGATGATTTGAAGGTTGATAAACCGTGAAGACTAAGCCGACAGGGGGGCGGAAGTTATCAAGCCTTGTGTTGTGCTTGATACTGGTGGGGACTGCGGCGTGCGCGTCACGCGGGTCTGCCGCCTGGTCGGAGCCGTTTGATGCGCCGGGAGATTGGCGCTTGAGCGCCGATGCTGCGGCGGATGTCACCGTGTGGGATGGCGCTCTGCGGGTTCACGTCTTCGAGGTAGGACAGGTGGCGTGGGCTTCGGCAGGCCGCACCTACGGCAATTTCCGGCTTACCGTCGAAGCGACGCAGGTTTCCGGGCCGGCCGACAACGAGTACGGTGTTCTGGTGCGGATGCAGGATGACCAGCATTTTTACGCTTTTTCGATCAGCGGCGATGGTTATGTGCGTGCAGCGCGCTATAACGGCGCTTCGTGGATCATCTTGGGGCCGGATTGGTCGGAGAGCGACGCCGTTCATCAGGGTGAGGCGACGAACATTTTGGAAGTCGAAGCGACCGGCGCCACCTTTGTCTTTCGCGTCAACGGTGTGCAAGTTTTGCAGATTGAAGATGCAACGTATGCGAAAGGCGACATTGGTCTTTACGCCGGCACGTTTAGCGAAGGCGATGTTGTTATCACTTTTGATAAATTGGAGGTAGAGCCGTTGCCTTGAGCGGCGGCGAGTCAACGATGGAAACCCATCCCACAACGGACGAAAAATCTTACCACTATCCGTGGGCGCGCGCGTTGATGATTGTCGTATTGTACGGCGCGTTGCTCATTTTTTTGTGGCATTTTCCTACACCTGGTGGACGTGCTTTCTTTCAAGCCCTTTTCCGGGGGTTTTTGTATATCTTCGCAGGGCTGGCATTGGTTCTCGTCACCATCATCTTCTTCATGTTTTTTCCATTACCCCCGCAGCAGCGTAAACCTGATGAGGAATTCGTCACCGACGACGAGGATGACGACACTGACGAAGCAGGATGGGGCGGCGTCTTTACTGCGCGTTCGCTGTTGGTCCCCGCTTTCAAGAATCCGGAGGTTGAGTCGCGCGTCTGGGATATTCTCTATGACCTGGAGGGCGAACTGAACCCCAATTGCGTCATTGCGGCGGATGCTCGTTCAGGGATCATCACCATCACCGATGGCGATGTGGGAGAAACGGACTACGTTTTGGAAGAGATCCGTTCTCACCTGAGACGCGCCGGCATCGCGGTGCGTAGTCCGCGTTGATGCAGGTTTACCTGGAGTCCCTCGGTTGCCGTCTCAATGCCGCCGAGACTGAAACCCTGGCCCGCCTTTTTGCTGGAGCGGGTTGCGGCGTGCTGGATGCCGCTGAAGGCGCAGACATCATCGTATTGAACTCCTGTGCAGTCACCGAACAGGCGGCTCGCAAGAGCCGTCATCGGTTACATACCTTGCATCGCCGTTACCCCGCAGCGCGTCTTGCTGTGGTCGGCTGCTGGGCCACAGAAGATACCGCGCAAGTGTTGCGGATGCCGGGTGTGGCGTGGGCCATCCCCAACAAGGATAAAGCGCGCGCGGCGGCAATCATCACCGGTGTGGAGGCGCAGGCTGCCGCCTGGTCACCGGGACGGTGGGGACACACGCGCGCCTTCCTCGCCGTGCAAGATGGCTGCGACCACGCCTGCACCTATTGCGTCACGCGCCTTTTGCGGGGGCCGGCGCGCAGTCGTCCGCTGGACGACGCGGTGCAGGCCGCGCGCGACCTTGAGGCGCAGGGTGCGCAGGAAATCGTGCTGACTGGCGTGAGCCTGGGCGCTTACGGCCAGGATTTGGGATTGCCCCATGGGTTGGCTTTGTTAGTTTCGGCGCTGTTGCGGGAAACCCATGTGCCGCGCTTGCGTCTTTCTTCTGTCGAACCCTGGGATGTGGATTCCGCGTTGCTCGCCCTATGGGAAAACTCCCGTCTTTGCCGTCAACTGCACATCCCCTTACAATCTGGCAGTGACGCCGTGCTTAAGCGTATGGGACGCCGTAACACTATTGCGCAGTTTGCGGCGCTGGTGACAGCCGCGCGCGCCGTATCTCTTGAAATCGCCATCACTACCGATGTCATTGTCGGCTTTCCCGGCGAGAGCGAAGCGGATTTCGCCGCCAGTCTGGACTGCGTGGCGCGGTTGGCGTTCGCCCGGCTGCACGTCTTCCCTTACTCCGAGCGTCCTGGGACGGCTGCTGTTCGTCTGCCGGATCCCGTTCCGCCGGCGGTGCGAGCTGAACGTGCAGCGAAAATGCGTGCTTTAGGGGAACAATTAGCAGCGCAATATCGTCTGAACTTTATCGGTCAGGCGCTTCCTGTGCTGTGGGAACGGCGGGATGCTGCCGGGTACTGGCATGGGCTGACGGATAATTACCTTGAGGTGACAACACAATCCGAGGAGGATTTATACAACCGCATCACAGTACTGACGCTTGCCGCCGGGCAAGGATGAAGCCTCTTGAGTCCTTTGTTACACGTTGCATACGGGGGTTGCGGATTGTGTTACCTATGGTATATATGACGCTGCGGTCGGTTTTGTGGGCAGGTAGCCGGTTGCGCCGGTCTATCTGAGGGTTGTTTTGTTCCTAAAAAAGTAAAATCAAACCGAAAGGAGTTCGTGATGAACCAGTCAAGTGTACAAAAGAAGAGAACGTTGGTTATGCTGACGCTTCTCGGGGCCATCCTGCTTGGGTTGGTCTGGTTGACGGGCGCTTCGGCAAGCGTGCGCGCGCAGGGCACGCTATTGCTCGGAACCTCGTACAAGGACGCGACGCCGAAGAAGGTTGGGCCGGGCGGTACGGTTGCCTATACTGTCGTGTTGCGTAACAGTGATTCTGTTAGCACGACGAGTGACATTGTTGTGACTGACCCGCTCGTTGCAGAGTTGAGTTTTGTTGTTGGCAGCGCTGCCGTGACCCCGTATCTGGCGGGCTATTCCGTGCCTGCGCCTGTAGGGGTAAAATTCATCGTAAATCCTATTGCGCCCGGCGGCGCGGTGACACTGTCATTTCAAGCCAAGGTCGCAACGACGGTTATGCCTGGCGACATAATTACCAACACTGCAACGATCACCGAGGGCAGCGTCTCATTCACGCGCTCTGTTGCTGTCACAATTGAGGATTATCCAAGCGCGCAGATCAATGAGCCGTGGAACAACCAGTTGTTCACCAGCCGGGGGACCTTTAACATCAAAGGCCGCACGTGGAACGGCGAGCATCCGGCTTTCCCGGAACCGCCGGTGCTTGATTCTATCGCGAACAACGCGGGGGCTAATGATTGGTACACTGTGCGCTGGAGTACAGTTCCCGGCGCTGTCGCCTATATCTTGCAGGAATCCACTGATCCGTATTTTGTGCAAATCAAACAGTTCTCTCCTGTGCTGAGTCCGACCGTCCAAACCCTCATTACCTCACAGCCGCGCGGTAAGACCTATTACTACCGTGTCAAGACATTGAAGGACGTTTACGAAAGCCGCTGGAGCTCAATCCAGTCAGTCACAGTCAATGCGACCGGTCTGCTCGCAGACGCATTGAGTGAAGCGCCTGCCGAATTCATTGCGCCATTGGCTGTGACCGCGGTTCCCACGGTGGAGATCAACATCAAGAAGGTCGGCGCTGTCACCCCTGATAACTGGCAGCGCGTGACGAACATAGTACTCGATGCAAGTGGCGGCTGGTGGAACTGGACCTTCCCCTGGACGCTGCCGGTCGAGGATAACGCTCAATACACCATTCAGGTGCGCGCCAAAGGGCCAAGCGGCGACTATGATCCCACCAAGATTGATACGATCACGGTGAACATTCGCAATGGCATCCGCTATGTCTACCTGCCATTGATCCTGAGGCGTTATCCGCCGCTGCCATACGCACCGACACTCAATGTGGTGAGTAATGACGGTTACGGCACATATCAACTGAGTTGGACATACAGTCCTGACACCGATCCTTTCAAACCCATAACCTATACTTTCCAGGAAGCGACGGATGCAGCGTTCACTAATCTGATCGTCAATGCGTCACGCACGTCGCCACAGGCATTTAGCAATAAAGCCGTGGGAACTTATTATTACCGCGTGCGGGGGCACAATGCTTATGGGGCTGGTCCGTGGAGCAATGTGCAGACCATCGTTGTGAATCTACGGGGCTTCTACGACGACTTCTCGAATACTGCCAGCGGTTGGCCACGCGCCGTCTATTGGCGGGGCACGCAACCGGTGGATGGTCCAGTGTTCGACGTGAACTACGAGAATGGCTCATACCGCGCCAAAATCCTGTTGAACACTGAGAGTTGGAACAACCGCCGGATGGGGCCGGTGAAGGCGCCTTATGTCAATCCTTTCACGAACTACGAGGTCGAAGTTGACCACCGCTTTGCCAAGGCCGAGGACCAGGTTGTGCCGCCTGAATTAGGCAAGGGTGGTTTGATCTTCGGAGCGAATAGCAACTACTCGGTAATCTACGTTGTTGAATGGAACTATGAAGGTAACTGCGCCGTCTCACGGTATAAGAACGTCGTGTTCCCCACAACAATCTTTAATTTTGATAATGTGGCCTATTTGAGGGGCTGGGGTGGAGGATGCAGCCTCAACGTAGGGTATGACAAGCATAACCTTGTCAAAGTGTCGGTGACGGGCAATCAGGCAACCGTATATATCAACGGTAAGCTTCTCGGCACTTACAGCGACAACGACATCGCAAACTACCATAACGTGGGCGTGCTGTGCGGTTCTTGGGACCGCACGCCAGTCGAGTCGCGGTTTGACGATTTCAGGGTCACGCCAAAGTAGAGTCATCACGGGATGACAATTGAGGGGGCTGCCAAGCTGATAGCCCCCTCAATTTTCTTGTGGGCTTATTAATCTTTATTATGTGAGGGGGATATATGATCATTCGTAGTCGTTGGTTGGCGTTGTTTGGTGTGATTGGGATCATGCTGTTATTGTTAGGGGGTTTGTTTTTAGGCCCGTTGTACGTCCGAGCGCACCAGTTATCTGTGATCACGGCATCGTCCTGGACGACGGTGTTCACCGAGACTTTTGAGTCGCCTTCGACGGTATGGACGCTCACCGACAATGTCGGCGGGACGTACAGATGGGGTGTCGCTCCTTATGTGAAGGATCTGGGAGGAACTGCCTTGATGGATCATGGCCTGTGGGCGGCGGGCGGTGGAACGGTTGGACAGACACAAACCTGGCCCACAGGGACGTACACGAATTCGATGACGACGTGGGCTGTTGCCGGGCCATTCACGCCCACGCAAAAAGCCTGGGATACGCGACTCAGCCTCAACGTCTATAATGATGTGGCGCCTGACGATGTGCTGTTCGTTGGTCTGTCTGCCGATGGCGTGCATTTCCAGGGGATAACAATGACCGTCAGCACGTTAGCGCTGCAGTCCGTCCAGTGGTCCACGCGGGCCTATTCGAACAGCGCCACGGTGTGGATTGGCCTGCGTTTTACCAGCGACGCGCAGGGTGTGGCGGCAGGGCCTATGGTGGATAATGTGACGCTGGCTTTTAATTATGGTTCCAAAGCCTATCTCCCTTTAGTCAAGCGTGACCCTACACCCACTCCCAGTCCAACGCAGCAACCGCTAAGTGCTTATTTCGACGGTTTTGATAATCCATTCAGCGGGTGGTATACCGGACCGGCATTGCGCTACAACAAGTGGTGCCGTTATACCTATTTTGACTGTTACGAAGGATGGGAAGTGGTCGCCACGATGAGTTACTTTCAGCAGAATTATCGCATCGAAATTCCCTTAACCTGGCATGGGGGCGGCGATGTTGACACGTGGTTTGTCTGGCCAGTGATGGCTGCGCCGCTGCCGGAGTCTTATTACCCACTCCCAAAGCGCTACTGCATTGAAGCGCGCGGCGTCTTTGCCAATTGGCTGGACCAGGACTATCAACCTTATTGGGCGCACTGGGGTATTCTTTTTGGTTCAAATGAGCAGATGACCGAACTCTACACGTTCCAGGTCAACGCGAACCATGATTACGCCGTTTTGCACCATCACAACTACATCTATCCCGGAAATCGCCAACCCTTAAGCGGTGAAGATATCAATGTTGAGACAGCCATTGTGCCCTGGTCAACCGATATCCCGTATCTGATCCCGACCCATGCATACAATACGCTCAAAGTTGTCGTTGACGGCGAGTCTGTGGATGTGTATGTCAACAACCATTGGCTGCGGCACGCTGTTATCCAAAACCTACCGCAGGAGCGCATCGGTCTGATTGGCGGTTCCTGGGAAGTCACCCCGATTGATATGCAGATTGATTACTTCCGTTATGAGCCTGACTGTGGCCCTGTACAATAAGTGATTGCATGACTAACCTGGCGAAGACGGTGGCTGAACTTATCAGTCAGCTTGCGCCAGGTTAATCACCCATATTGATGAAAGGATTATGATGAACTATGTTGTGAAGAGGAAGTTATTCCTGACGCTAGGGTTTAGCGTGATTTGCGGCTTGCTGATGCTTGCCGCAGTTGTTGGCGCGTGGGGCCATGCCTCAGCGGCGAGTGCTCAAGGCGGGCTATGGACGCCAGTGTTCACCGACACGTTCAGCACTTTGTCCCCCGCCTGGACGTTGATTAACGACGCCACGAACCGCTACGGCTGGGCTGTCGAGCCGTATACGCGGAGCAGCGGCACGCTTGTGGTGCTGGATCAAGGTTTCTGGAGCGCCGGCGGCGGAACAGTGGGGAGCACGCAGTCGTGGCCCTCGGGAAGTTATGGGAACAACATCGAAGTGTGGGCCATTGCCGGGCCGTTTACGCCTACGGATAAGGTCTGGGATATGCGCCTGCGCTTTGACCTTCAGAATCGCGTCGCGGCCGGCGACTCGCTGTTCGTCGGTTTGTCCGGCGACGGCCAATACTTTACCGGTCTGATGCTAACCGAAGTCTATACCGATTGGCAGTCAATGAGCTGGTCCACGAAAGCCTATCTGGGCGGTCCAGTGTGGATCGCGTTGCGTTTTTTGAGCGATGCTCAGGACGTCGCTGCTGGTTCACTGGTTGATAACCTGATCCTAGAATTCAACTACGGCATGAAGGTCTATCTACCTTTAGCGCGCCGCGATCCTACGCCCACTCCTACACCGACGCCGACCCCACTGCCGGTGTACGTGGATAATTTCGATGACCCGGCAAGCGGGTGGTATACCGGCGTCGCGCTTCGCTACAACGAGTGGTGCCGCTGGGGATGGGATTGTCATGCTGGCTATGAAGAAGTGGCCTACATGAGCTACAATTCCGGCAACTACCGTATCTATGTGCCCGTATCGTGGCAGGGCGGCGCCGGTGATGTGGATACCTGGTTTGTGTGGCCGGCTCAAGCCGCGCTACTGCCTAGTTACGTCGGTACACTGCCAACCCACTACTGCGTCGAAGCGCGGGCTAAAATCGCCAATGCCTGGGCCGATTACCAGCCGTGGTGGGCGCATTGGGGCGTCATCTTTGGCGCGAACGCCAGTATGACCGAGCTGTATACTTTTCAGATCAACGCCAATCACAATTACGGCGCGGTTCGTTACCATAACTACCAATATCCGGGCAATCGTCAGCCGCTAGATGGTACTGAAGTGAACGTCGAAATTCCCATCATCCCGTGGTGTACAGACAAGAGTGGATATCCCTGCGATTTGTCCCTCATCCCCACCGGCGGATATAACACGGTTAAAGTTGCAGTGCAGGGGAATTGGGTGGATGTCTATGTGAATGGCGTACTGTTGGCTGGCGGCGACATCCCAGGTATGCCCCGCGACAAAATCGGTTTGATCGGCGGCTCGTATGAGGTGACCCCAGTTGACCTGTGGTTCGATTATTTCCGGTACGATGCCACATGTCCAGAGGCGCAATGAAATCTCGTCAACGCTGGGCCGGTTTGCTGCGTATCGCTTTAAGCCTGGGAACCCTCGCTTTATTGCTCCATCAGGTAGGGGGCGATGAAGTCGTGCGGGTTTTGCAACGCGCTAACCTGCGTTGGCTGGGACTGGCGGCCCTGCTCTTCCTTGCTGGTATCGTGATTCGCGTCTTTCGCTGGCGGGCGCTGCTCCACGGGTTGGGAGTGCGCCCGCCATTCTGGGTGTTGCTCAAACTCTACCTGGTGGGAAACTTCTTCAATACCATTTTGCCCTCCGGCTTTGGCGGCGACGTGGTGCGCGTATTGGAACTGGCGCAGCAGGATCGCCAATCCGCCGCTGTGGGTACGGTTGTCGTGGATCGGCTGACGGGCATTCTCTCGTTGATGGCGTTGGGGCTGGTCGTGTTGCCCTTCACCCGAGGGCTGGCGCCGTGGCTGGTGTGGATGTTCGTCGTTATCGCGGGTGGGGGCCTGGTCGGGGGCGCGCTGCTCCTGGAAGGGAATCTGCTGCGGCGCGTCACGGCGCAGCTGCCGCAGGCGCTCTCGCTTGCCGGGCAGGGGAAGCTGGCCGGCATCTATGCCGCAGTGACGGGGTCTGGCGCGCGGGCTGTATGGCAGGCGCTATGGCTCTCGACGGTATTCAATCTGGTGAACATTGCCATCTACTGGCTTTGTGGGCTTGCCGTTGGCATGGCTGTGAAGCCAGGCTTCTACTTTATTTTTGTGCCGTTGCTCTCGCTGACCTTGCTGATCCCCATCTCCGTCGGCGGTTTGGGCGCGCGCGACTGGGTGGGGCAGCCACTCTTCGGCTCGGTCGGCGTCCCCGACGCCGTCGCCGCCGCGATGACGCTCTCTGTCTACGCCGTGACGTTGGCGGTTGGGCTTATCGGCTTTGTGATTTATCTGGTGGAAGGCGTCGCGGGGTTGGTCAGAAAATAGTTGCTTGGTTATGGCATCTCGAATGTTCCTACAGCGTAAAAATCCCCGGTGGTTGCTCCCTCTGCATTGATGATGGGTAGGCGGCTCATATCGGCGAGCAAATACCAGCCCGCAATCACCTGATACCGCCCGGATGGCGCGTTGGGTTTCAGGTAGAATTGGTAAGGATCGGCCAGCTCTTCTCCTGTCGCCCACCCACTGGTGGGACGTGCGCCCTGTACCGGCCAACTGTCAACCTGCCCGTAAACCTGCCCGTCGGGACCGATGGCCTGGACGAAGACAGTGTAATCTCGCTCCAACGTCCGCAGGCCGCGCCACCGCAGATTGACGTGGATTTGACCGCCAGCCGGCGCGGCGTTGGCGTCGAGGGTGGCCTCCAGGAGCACAATCTGGTCGGCGAAGTTCGCCAACCCCTCGTTAGACGGTCGCACGTTGATCTCGCCCAGCGGACAGGCAGCGCGTTGCGCCGCGAGCCAGTCGCAGTGTGCGGGAAGCATCGTCTGTCCCTCCGTTGTGCGCCAGCCGATCTCTAGCCGGTATTGTCCAGGTTCCGGCGGCGCAGTGAGGGTATACCGTAGCGTGTGCGCTTGGCCCACTGTCCACGTTGCGGCTTCTGCTGCCGGACCGGCGCTGCGTAATTCTCCCGTCTGGACGACGTTCCCTGCGCGTAGCCAGCGTATGTCCGGCGTCGCCTGTGGCGCTTCTCGATTGCGCTGCCATGCCAAATCGAGGGTGAACGTTCCGCCCGCGCGCGCCTCGCCGGGAAAATCCGCCCCGGTGAGCCAAAAACCGTCGAAACGGGCATTCTTGCGTTGGGGGAGAGTGGGGCTATCGCCTGCCGGGATCGTCACGGTTCCGAGTGGATACCACGTTGTCGCGGTTCCATTCACCGGCAGGCCGGTCTGCCCGAAGCGGGGGAACACTGCCAACTCCAAATTATAGTCGCCAGGCGCGATCCATTGCGGCCAATTCAGGGCCAGGTAATCTGTGACCACTGTTCCCTGCTTCCAGGCTTGCGTCGTCGTGTAGCCGTTCACCGGGCGCGTCGCCGCGCTCTCCCAGACGGCTTGTCCCGCAAAGCGCAGCCGCGCGCGTACTTCCAGGTCATCGTTGATGTCTGCACGCGCGCGCCATATTAACGTCAGATGGTGCATCACGCGGCCTTCCGGGTCAGGTTCTACGCTGAAGCCGTTCAGTTCCAGGGCCTCGCCGAACAGGGCCGCCGGCGTTGGGTTAAGCGCGGCGCGGGCGGGTGGGCGGACCTCGACCAGCGGGCCAGCGGCGCTCACGCCATAGGCGTCGAGGCCGGGCAGGTAGCGCGCCAGATAGACGCGCTGTCCCGCAGCCAGATGCCTCTCCAGGCTCTCGCGGTACTGTCCCTCGTCGAACAACGTCACCAATTCCAGGTCTGGGCGGAGTCTTTCCACGTGTTGGAGGTAATACAGCGGCGGGAACTTCTCACTGTCTGCGAGAATCGCCGCGCCCTCGGCCAACGGCTGGCGCATTACGTAGCGTGCCCACGCCTCATCCTCGCGTCCCACCGCAATCGTATCCAGCGTTGGTCCGGTGAGCCACAGGCGACTCAGGAGCAAAAGCGTCATAGCGGCGTAAAACGTAAAATGTAAAACGTAAAACGTAAAACGTAATCCGTAATCCGTAACAGGTACTTTGTAAGGCGCCGATTCGCCAATTTGCTGATTTGCTGATTCGCCGATTCGCTGATTCGCCATTCCCACCCAGAAGATGAGGATCACGTGTCCGGGGATAAGAAAGGCTGAGTAGTCGGGATCAGCGACGTAGAAGCTGAGGTTGAACCACACCCACGCGCTGAAAGCAAGCGCGGTTCCGACCGCCAACGACCAGTTTTTCCAAAAGAGCCGGATCAACCCCAGGGCTGCCAGCGCCAGTCCTACCCATCCGACTTGTGTTCGCAGCAGGCGAAAAACCAACAGCCAGCGTGAAGGATCGTGGATGAACGCCAGTGGACGCAGCGCGCCGCCCGAATCTGCGTTGGTGACGAAGCGTAGAAAGTGGGTCAGGGTCATCGTCTCGCCGTGGTTGACGGCGGGCCAGCGCAGCGGGATATAGGCGTAGAGCGCCAGTCCCGCCAGCCCCAGGAGCGCCGCGTGCAGCAGCGCGCGCCAGCCGGGGCGCGGCTGGGTGAACAGCAGCGGCAGCGCCAGGAACGCGAGCGCGCCCAGCGTCACGTGCGACGCTATCGCCGCGCCGGTGAGCAGGCCGAACAGCGGCAGCGCACGCGCCGGTTGCAGCTTTCCCATCCTCCAGCGCACGGCGATCCACACGCCGGTTGCCGTCAGCAGCGCATTGAGCGCGTACACTTCAGCCTCAATCGCCCGCGACCACAGCGTGGGCGAGAAAGCCAGCGTCAGCGCCGCCAGCAACGGCATAAGCCGTGATGCGTGCGTCATACGTAACTCGTCATTCGTTATTCGCCTATTTGCTGATTTGCCGATTTGCTGATTTGCCGATTCGCTTAACGCGAGGAAGAGCACGCCGGAAGCCAGCGCGGCGCACACGGCTGCTGAGAGATTGACGCGCCCGGCCAGGGAACTGAATGGCAGGAGTGAAAACAGTTTACCGATCAAGATGTAGAGCGGATAGCCGCTAGGGTGGGCAATCCCCAAGCGTGGCGCGACGACTTGAAACTCAAATGTATCGGCGCGCCCGACGTAGGGGGAGAGATCAGGGAGATAGACCGCGAGCGGCAGTAAAACCGCGCTGGCGAATCCAACGCGGCGGGAAATGCCGCGCCGCAGCGCGCCGCACGCCGTCAGCGCCAGACCGCCGATCAGCAAAACCGGTCCGCGCCACGGTTGAAACGCGCCGCCGAGTATATCCACTGCTGGGAGAAGCAGCGGCATCCACGGAGCAGCGTCCCGCAGGGCGATACTCTGCCGGTGACGCTGCCGTGCAGCCAACAGACTGCCTGCTGCGCCACACACTCCGCTTGCACTTGCGCCGAACACGCCGAAGAAAAACGGGCTGTGCAGTTCCAATGCTACAGCCCGCGCGAAGCCGATCCCCCAGACGAAGCCGCATAGCCCGATCAGGAGCCACGCTGCTGCACGCTGAAGGCTTTGCCTGGTCACGCTGCCCCGCTGATCGTTCAAGGGCTTTCGCCTTCCGGCGTCTCTGGAATTCCCAGTTTGCGCCTGAAGTAGAACTCCATCACCTTTTTCGCCACCGGCGCCGCCGCCACCGAACCTTCGCCGCCATCGTAGATCCACACCAACACGACGATTTCCGGCGCTTCGAAGGGCGCGTAGGCCGCAAACCAGGCGTGGGTCGGCAGCGTCTTGCCCTCTTCGACATCGCAGCGCCCGGCCTTGAGCGCGATGTCGTCGCAGTACTCGGCAGTGCCCGTTTTCCCGGCGACGTTGATGCCCAGGTCGGTCAATTCTGCGCGCCGCCCGGTGCCGGTCTCGGAGACCGCCAGGTCCAGGCCCTCACGTACAATCTGCCAGACTGATCCGGCGATGTCAAGAGTGTCGCTGACAATGGGCGTGAAGGGACGGATGATATTGCCTTCGGCGTCTTCGACATGGTGGATAATCTGTGGCACGTAAAGTGTGCCGCCGTTGGCGACGACGGCGAACGCATTCGCCATTTGCAGCGGCGTCACCAATAAGTTGCCCTGGCCGATGCCGGTGATGTATGTATCACCCGTGGTCCACGTTTCCTGATATGTCTTGCGTTTCCAGGCCGGGGTAGGAACCAATCCGCTGGCCTCGCCGGGAATGTCAATCCCTGTGGGCGCGCCCAGTCCAAACAAACGGGCATACGCAGCCAGCCGTTCAATGCCTAACCCTTGAAACTTGGTCTCTTCAAAGCCGCCAGCGATTTCGTAGAAGAAAGTGTCGCACGATTGCGCCAGCGCATCCACTACGTTCATCGGCCCGTGCCCGCCGCCGAGTTGCAGATTAATCCAGCAATAGAAAGGTTGCGCCAGTTTGGGATCATCGGGCGCGAATTTGTTGGGCAAGCGGATAATGCCTGGGTCGTTGATGATCGTGTAACGGTTGATGACGCCTTCTTGCAACGCTGCCGTGGCGGGAATGACCTTGAATGTGGAGCCGGGTGGTATCTGATCGGCGATAGCGTGGTTAATCAAGGGGCGATGCGGGTCGTTGAGCATGGCGCGGTAGGCGTCCATATCCAGTTTTTTGCTGAACATATTGTTGTCGTAAGTCGGCAGGCTCACCAGGGAGAGCACTTGCCCATCGCGTGGATCCAGCACGATGGCGACGCCGCGCTTCGATTTGGCCGCTTCCATCCCGGCGAGCAACGCATCTCCGGTGACCTGTTGCAGCTCGATATCCAAAGTCAAAAAGACGTTATCGCCCGAACTGGGCGGCGTCTCACTGAGCGTTTGCAATTCTTGCCCTAACACGTCTTTTTCGACGAGCCGCCGTCCCGGCGTCCCGCGCAGGAATTCCTCCATTTGCGCTTCTATCCCGGCGTAGCCGATGCGATCCACGCTAGGGTCATAGCCTTTGGCTTCGTAATCGGCGACTTGACCGGAGGGAATCGGTCCCAGGAACCCCAGGATTTGCGCGGTCTGCGGCCCGTAGGCGTAATTTCGCCGAGCGATAATCTCGATGCCCACGCCGGGCAGCGTCACGCTGCCCTCCTGCGCGATGAGCAGCGCCAATTCACGCTCGATGTTCTGTTCCACCACAATGGGATTGTAGGGTTCCAACCAGCGCACTTCCTCCACCATCTCCAACAACCCCGGCTCCGGCTCCTCGCCATACGGGGGGAACGCTGCGCGTCCCGCGATGCGCAGGTCGCCTTGATATTTGGGAATATCCAACCCCTGGGTCGTGCTGTAGGGAATGTCAATGAGCTGCGCGAGCCGCATCAGCACGGCGCGCTCGCGTTCCGGGTCTTCGGGGAGCTTGCCCGGCGTGATGGTGACATTGTACGCCGGAATGTTGCGCACCAGCACCTTGCCCGCGCGGTCGTAGATGACGCCGCGCGGCGGGGCGATGGAAACCAGACGATTTTGTTGCTGTTCGGCGCGCGTTTGCCATGCGCCGCCTTCGAGGAATTGCAATTGCCACAAGCGGATGAGATAGAGTCCCAACACCAGCAGGATGATCCATCCCAGCACGGCCAGACGCGGCGCGCGTTGAATCCAGGGGGGCCGCGCAGCTTCCGTTTCGATCAAGCCGCGGGTGTGTGCTCTGCGTGATCGGTTGTCGTACAGGTAGCTCATTCGCCCTGACCTCCCCACCGGGGTTGTGATCGCTTGTGGAACCAGACCAGGAAGGTGAAGGTGAACGGCGAAAGCAGGAAGTTCAGCAGCGCCGCCGGACCGGCAACGGTCTGTACGTCTCGCGCAAGATTGACGCTGTACCCGAGCAGCGCCATCGCTCCCAAGAGGAGGCCATGCCCGAACAGCGTGCCGAGCGCCGACATAAGCGCCAGCCGGATGATGGTTGGCCCCAGGGCGTGTACCCAGGGCTGCCCGGCGAGGAACCCTACCGCCGTCAGCGCCAGCGTCCACAGACCGAAAGTGCCGCCGGAAAGCAAATCGCAGAAAATGCCGCCCGTGAACCCCCACGCCGCGCCTTCGTTTGCGCCGCGGATGATCGCCCACGTCACGACGAGCAGCAACACAAGATCGGGCCGCCCACCGAGTATTTGGACGCTCTCCAGCAAGACGCTTTGCAGGACAGCCGCTATGAGCAGAATTGGGATGCCGAAATACAGGCTCATCCCTATGGCGCTCCTTCCAGCTCTTCAAGATTGACGCGCGGGAAATCGGTGATCACCAGCACGGTTTCCAGGCGGCGGAAGTCAATCGCCGGGCGGATAGCCGCGCGCTGGAAGAGGTCGGACTCCAGATAGGTGACGCTTTCCACCTGGCCCAGGATCAAGCCTCTGGGCAGCAAGCCGCCCGTTGCGGATGTGATAATGGTCTCGCCCCCCAGAACTTTTTCGTCGGGAAGAATGTCAATCATCGTCAGTGTGCCTTCCGTGGTTCCGACTACCATGCCGGTGATGCGGGATTCCTGAAGCATGGCCGCGACCTGGCTTTGCGGATTGTTGATGAGTTGCACGTAAGCCAGGTTGCGGGAGACGCGAGCCACACGCCCCACCAACGCTGCGCCGCTGGTGACGACCGGCATCCCCACCGCCACGCCGTTCCGTGACCCGGCGTTGATGATGACGTACTGCAAATAGGGGTTTGTGTCCTCGCCGACTACTGTCGCGCATGGGAAAATGCCACACCCATATTCGACGACATCGGCGCCAACGTAGCTGTAGGTAGGATTGTCCTGCACGAAGTTGAGTTTGCGGCGGAGTTCGTCGTTCTCGGCCTTGAATTCGCGCAGACGGAAGTTCTCTTGGATGAGCGTCGCGTTGGCGCGTTGCAGGTCTTCGACCTGTTGCTGGAGCTGTTGGACATCGCGCGCCGACTGGCCAAGGCCGCCAAGCAGCTCAATCACCGTCGAGACGCCGCGTTCCACAGGGGAAATAATGTAGCCCAGCAGGCTTTCCAGCGGCCCGAATGCCCCGGCCTCCACCAGGATCAGAAAAAGCAACGCTACGACGAGCAATACCCAGGGCAACCACTGCCCATTTTCCCGTCTCATCGTTTATCCTTTTGAATCGTCAGCCATCAGCGGTCAGCCAGCAACGAGCGCCGTGCGCCGGTTCTGACCGCGGCGCGTCACGAAGCAGAGCCTCCGGGGTGGCGTCGGTCGTCGCTGGAGAGAGCGGGTCTGAGTACCTCGAATTGTTCCAGCACCATCCCTGCGCCCCGCGCCACGCACGTCAACGCATCCTGCGCGACCCAGGCTCGGATGTGCGTCTCTTCGGCAATCCGTTCTGCCATACCTTTTAGCAGTCCCCCGCCGCCCGCGAGACAGATGCCGGTTTCCATCAGGTCGGATACCAGTTCGGGCGGCGTCTCGTCCAGCGTGTCGCGGACGAGGTCAACGATGATGTTGGTCGAGCGGCTCAACGCCTCGCGGATTTCGATACTGCTGATTTCGATCTCTTCGGGCAAGCCGGTGATGAGGTTGCGCCCGCGCATCGCCATTGTGCGCTCTTCGGGCAGCGGATAGGCTGACCCGATGTTGATCTTGATGCGCTCGGCAGTGCGTTCGCTGATGGCGAGGTTGTACTTCTGCCGCGCGTACTGCACGATGTCCTCGTCCAGCTCGTCTCCGGCGATGCGGATACTCTTGCTGACGACGATGCCTTTCAAGGCGAAGACGGCCACTTCTGTCGTCCCGCCGCCAATGTCAACGATCATGCTGCCTTGCGCTTCGGTGATGGGCAGTCCGGCGCCAATCGCCGCAGCCATTGGCTCTTCGATGAGGTAAGCTTCGCGCGCGCCGGCTTCGATGGCAGCGTCGCGCACGGCGCGTTTTTCCACTTCGGTCACGCCGCTAGGGATGCCAATCACCACACGCGGACGGGGGAAGGGGATGAAAAGCTGCTTGTGCGCCTGTTTGATAAAATGCCGCAGCATGGCTTCGGTAATGTCGAATTCGGAGATCACGCCGTCGCGGAGCGGGCGGATGGCGACAATGTTAGGGGGTGTTTTCCCCACCATCTCTTTGGCCTCAGCGCCCACAGCGAGCACGTAGTCGCGCCGATTGCTGTCTACGGCAACCCATGAAGGTTCATTGCTGATAATGCCCTTACCCCGCACATACACCAGTGTGTTGGCTGTGCCCAGGTCGATGCCTATGTCTAGGGAAAACAGCCCTAGCAGAGCGTCTATAGGATTAAACAAGCGTGTCCTCGATCCATGTTTTCATCTGTTAAACTCACCCTTTGATTATACCATAGCACGGCACAGCCGCAATGATAAGGCAAATTGCGAATGAGCGAATCAGCGAATTGGCGAATCAGCGAAGACTGCCGAAGATTATGCTTACTCTCTACTCCCCCACTCCCCTACTCCCTACTTCTCACTCCCTACTTCCTTATCTGCGCTTCGAGGGCGGCCAGGGTGGTGACGGGGCCAATTGAGTGGAGGAAATCACGCGGCGTGTCGCTGAGTGCCCAGGCTTGCCGTACCGCCGGCCCAATCGGGTCCTCGCCAGCGGCGCCGCCGCCCGGCGAACTGGCGTAAGCCCCGTGAAAGGCGAAATATGCCTGATTCAACCGCCGCATCCGGTAGCCCTGGGCGACGATATACCGGCGCTGAAATTCCATATACCATTCTGCCTCTTTGATTTTCCCTTCCGCCAACATCCGATCTACGTTGACGCGCGTGCGGTGCATCTCCGCGTTGAAGTCGAAACGCGCCTGGCTCGCGGCGGCTTCCTCTTCGGTCAAAGTGAGCGTGTCAGGCAGCGATTTGGCGCGGTCGAGGTGGCTTGCGTAGTAGCGCAGCATGACCTCTTGTCCGGCCCATTCGCCAAGCAGGGAGGCCGCCGTCTCATTCAGCGTGCGCGTCTCGTTGGATTTGTCGTAGTAAAAGCCTAGCGGATAGAATACCAGATAATGGTGCGCCCACTCGTGCGCGACCACGTCGCTGACCCAGTCTATGGAGCTGCTTTCCAGCAACATGGCAGGATAGGCCGCCAATCCACCAATGGCGGTGACGTAGACGGATTTATCGGGAAACCGGCTTTCGAGGTTGTGCTCAATGGCGTCCTGTTCCGCCGCCGTCAATCCCGCCACGAGGGGCCGCTGATAGGTGCTCTCGATGGTCGCGCGCGGCGAGACAATCAGTATGTAGGGGAGGGGGGTGAACGCGCTGCTGACCGGCGGGAGGATTTGCGCCAGCACGCCGAATCCGCCCTGGTGTAAGATGGAACTGACCTGTTCACCCAAGATGGCCTCGGCGATCAGCCCGCTGCGCTGCATTTGACTGCGCAGTTCCGCCTCGGCCTGCTGCTGGGCGCGCGTCGCCTCCGCCGGATCGGCGATCTCCGGGTCGCTGTAGGCGCGGCTGATCTCGTCGGCCAGTTGGCGCGCCTCACGCACCTGATCCAGGTAGTCCAGCACGAAGCGCGCGCGCGCGTCATCGTCCAGAAACCGCTGCGGCGTCAGGATGCCAAAAGCCGCTTTCCGGGCGAGGGTCTCGATCTCCCACGTCGTGAAGTTGAAGGCCCAGCGGCTCGTCGCTGCATCCAGGCGGAATTTCATATCGTGCGGCGATGGCGCTTCGCGCCGCACCAGCAATGCCAGGAGCGCCAGTACGATAATGGCGCTCACTCTATTGATCCACTGCGTCAAAGTCATGTTTTTCATCAACCCAAGTTTAACCGGAAAAAGATAAAAATCAAGAAGAAGTTATACTTTATTCGCCGGGGCACTTGCTAAAACCGCACTCATCCTTTATAGTTAGAGAGCATGTTTGCTTAGAGGAGAGTTTGTATGGAAATCGGTATTGTCAGACAGATTGATATTAACGCTGAAGTGCAGCGCGCCTATCTCGATTACGCGATGAGTGTGATCGTCGCGCGGGCGCTGCCAGATGCCCGCGACGGTCTCAAACCCGTCCAACGCCGCATCCTGTATGCGATGCATGATATGGGGCTGCGACCCGATTTGCCGTATAAAAAATCGGCGCGCATCGTCGGTGAAGTGCTCGGTAAATACCACCCGCATGGTGACACAGCCGTGTATGACGCGATGGCGCGTATGGCGCAGGATTTCTCGGTGCGCTATCCGCTGGTAGACGGGCAAGGCAACTTCGGCTCCATTGATGGCGACGCGCCCGCCGCGATGCGCTACACTGAGGCGCGCCTGATGCCGCTCTCGCTGGAGATTCTGTCTGACATCGAAAAGGATACGGTGGACTGGACTGACAACTTCGACGGCACGCTTAAGGAGCCGTTGGTGTTGCCCTCGCGGGTGCCGAACCTGCTGGTGAACGGCGCATCGGGTATTGCGGTGGGCATGTCCACCAATATCCCGCCGCACAACCTGGGCGAAGTGGTAGATGCGCTCATTTACTTGCTCGACAGTTGGCAGCGGATTGACGATGTGGATGTCGCTGAACTGATGAAATTCATCCAGGGGCCGGATTTCCCTACGGGCGGCCTGGTTTACCGCAAGGATACGGCAGATGGCGAGGATATGCTAGTCAAAGCCTATGCGACCGGACGTGGACGCATCACCATCCGCGCGCGCGCACATGTCGAAGAGGCTACGCGCGGTCGGCAGCGTCTCATCATCACCGAAATCCCCTATCAGGTGAACAAAACCACGCTCCTCGAGGGCATCGCCGAAGATGTGCGCGCCGGGCAGTTGGAGGGCATCTCCGATCTCCGGGACGAATCGGACCGCCAGGGGATGCGCATCGTCATCGAGCTGACCCAGGGCGCTACCGCTGACAAGGTGCTGAACGATCTCTATCGTCGCACGCCGTTGGAGACGCGCTACAGCGTCATCCTGCTGGCGCTGGTCGAGGGCGAGCCGCGCCGTCTGTCGCTCAAGCGGGCGTTGACGTTGTTCCTCGATCACCGGTTGGAGGTCTTGCAGCGCCGCGCGCGCTTCGACCTGGAGCACGCGCGCCATCGCGCCCACATCCTGGAAGGGCTGCTGATCGCGTTGGACAACCTCGACGCCGTCATTGACACTATCCGCCGTTCGCGCACGGTGGAAACGGCGCGGCAGAACCTCCAGAAAAACTTTAAGCTGACCGAAGTGCAGGCGCAGGCGATTTTGGATATGCAACTCCGCCGTTTGGCCGCGCTGGAACGCAAAAAACTTCAGGATGAGTATCACGAACTGCTGGCGACTATCCAAGAACTCGAAGCCTTGTTGAAATCGCCGGTCAAGCAGCGCGCCGCCATCCGCGCCGAACTGGCGGACATTCGCGCGCGTTATGCTGACCCGCGCCGCACGCACATTCTCGACGTGCGCGGCGCGAAGGTCGTGGCCGAGTCGTTGACGCCCGATCAGCCGGTCTGGGTCACGGTGAGCCGGGAGGGGCGCATCGGGCGCACGCCTGACGACGGCAAAGCGCCGCCGCGCGTTTCAGCCCGGCCCGCAGAGTCGCCGCTGGCGTTGCTCGGCGCTTCGACCCGCAACACGCTGTACCTGTTCACCACCACAGGTGACGCGATTGCGTTGCCGGTGCACCAAATCCCGGAAGGCATCGCCTGGGATGGCGGCGGTACGCCCTGGAACACTCTGCTGCGTGTGGATAACGGGCACCGGCTGGCGACGGCGCTGGCTCTGCCGGCGAGTCTGCCAGAAGGCAGCACGCTGTTCTTTGCCACGGCGACTGGGCAAGTGAAACGCCTCGCGCCGGAGGACTTGCCGGGCGTGGGGCGCGAACTCACGCAAGTGCTGCGCGTGGATCAAGGCGACACCTTGATTGGCGTGGCCTGGGTGGTGGAGTCCGACCAGGTGATTCTGGGAACGGCGCAGGGGATGGGGATTCGTTTCGACGTGAGCGAAGTGCGTCCCACGGGCGCGAAGGCGGGCGGGATGAGCGGCGTGCGCGTTGAATCGGGCGACGCGGTGGTTGGTCTGGCCGTCGCCCAACCGCGCGCAGCCTTCTTCACCATTACCGACCTGGGTTTTGCCAAGCGCACGCCCGTGAGCGATTTCCCCATCCAGAAGCGCAGCGGCAAAGGCGTACAGATCGCCAAACTGGCAAAAGGCGAGCGCGTGGCGATGGTGGGGATGATCACCGGGGCGAGCCGGCTGATGCCGGTGACACAGCGCGGCGCGTCGAAAACGGTGACGGGAAAGAGCGTGCCGGAGCAAGGGCGGGCGACGCGCGGCGAATCCATCATCGCGTTGCAGGGCAAAGACGTGGTGATTGACGTTGTTTTTCAGAGTGAACGCATCGAAGCTAACACCGAGCAGTGAATCAGGAGAGAACCAATGACCTATCGTGATGAGTTATTAACGTGCGAAACTTGTGGTAAAACATTTATCTATCGCGTTGAAGAGCAGCGCCGGCAGGTGGAACTGGGTTTCCAGGCTGAGACGCCGCGTCAGTGCGAGGCATGTCGGGAGCAGGAGGCCGCCGGGCCAGTGCTGCGGGCTGGCATCGTCAAATGGTTTCGTGAGGACAAGCACTTTGGCTTTATCACGCAACGCGACGGAAGTGATGTTTTCTTCCACCACAGCGGCATCGAGGGCGACCCGGATCAGGTGATGCGGGAAAACGCGCCGGTCTGGTACGAATTGACCACCACAGAGCGCGGTCCGCAGGCCATCAACGTCCATCTGCGCGAGTAATTGGTGATTGGTGATTGGGGATTGGCGACTGGTTATTGGTACATCAATAGGACGCTTCCAATTCCTGATGACTAATCCCCAACCCCTGGGTATGGTGAGTGAGTCAATGCGAGTGGTTTTGAGTGGATGGTTCTGGGAATTCCCGGAGACAGGGAGTGGACAATACCTGCGCTACCTCACGGCGGCGCTGGCCGATGTCGTGCCTGCCGCGCAGTTTGTCGTCATCACTCCCACGCCATCCGCTTCAGACGACGCCGGCGCGTCAAACGTCGAATTTGTTGTAGCGCCGGGAAAGCGGACGAGCTTCGGCAAGCTGCGCTGGGAGCAAATGACGCTTCCCCATGCAGCACGTCAGGTCGGCGCGGACTTGCTGCACGTGCCGTATTGGGCGCCGCCGCTGCACGCCGCGTTGCCCACGGTCGTTACTGTCCACGATCTGATTCCGCTGCTCCTCAAGCCCTACCGTGGCGGACCATTGGTGCGGCTGTATACGGCTTTGGTTAGTGCGACCTCACCACGTGCGGCGCTGCTGTTGACGGATTCCGAAGCCTCGCGGCGCGACATTATCGCGCATTTGCGCGTCTCGCCCGCTCGCGTGCAGACGGTCTATCTGGCGGTGGATCGTATGTATGTCGCAGCCGCGGAGGTCGCGGATGTAGTGGCGCCCGGTTCTGTCGCGCCTCGCTCGATCCGCTGCAAGATTTCTGTCGAAGAAGACATGACTGTTCTCCGGGAGTTTGGTTTGCAGCCAGGCTATATCCTCTATCTGGGTGGATTTGATGTGCGTAAAAACGTGCGCGGCGTGTGCGCGGCGTTTGCTGAGGTCTGCCGGGATGCGCCGGACGCACATCTGGTCATCGCCGGGAAGCTGCCGGCGGTGGATTCCGATTTCGCGCCGGATCCACGCCGCCTGGCGCGTGATGCCGGGATACCTGAAGCACGCATCCATTGTGTGGGCTTTGTCCCCGAATCCGCCAAGCCTTCGCTTTACCGGCAAGCGCGCGCCTTTGTGTTTCCTTCGTTCTACGAAGGTTTCGGCCTGCCGCCGCTGGAGAGCCTGGCGTGCGGGACGCCCGTGGTCGGTAGCCGTGCCGCCAGCTTGCCGGAGGTCGTGCGCGATGCCGGCGTCCTCGTTGATCCCACCGACATCCATGGCATGGCGGTAGCCCTGGTCCGCCTGTTGACCGACGACGCTTTCCACGCCGACCTGCGCCGCCGGGCCATCCAGCGCGCAGCGCGCTTCACCTGGGAGACGACCGCGCGGGAGACGTATTCGGCGTATGAGAAAGTTCTGAAACGTGTGAGTGGTTAAGGATACAGGGGAGGTCTGAACGATATGAATTCTGAAGTCTATATTGCTTTATGGCAGCAAGAAGAGCAAGCCCCCTTCACCGGATGGGGTTTCTCGTACCTGGAAGGCCGGATGATGGAGGAACTGCCGCCGTGGTCTTACGAAGCGCGCGCAGCAGAAGTGCTGCGTGGCGCTGCCTCGGTGCTGGATATGGGCACGGGCGGCGGCGAACGCCTGCTCCAGTTGTGGGAGCACTGGCCGGCGAAAGTTGTCGTGACCGAGGACTATCCGCCCAACGTGCGCGTGGCGACGGAACGTTTAACGCCATTGGGGGTGCGCGTGGAAGTCGTCGAATTGACCCGGGATGGCCTGCTGCCCTTCGCCGACGCGGAATTCGATGTCGTGCTCAATCGCCAGTCGTCGTTCAACGCAGCGGAAGTGCTGCGGGTGCTGTCGCCCGGCGGGACGTTCCTGACGCAGCAGGTAGATGGTCGGTGGGGGTACGATTTGATGGCGGTCTTCGGCGCTGAACCGCAGTGGCCCGACGACATACTCGCCTACAACGTTGCGTGGGTCAAAGATGCCGGTTTGACCATCCTCACGGCAGAAGAGTGGTCGGGCGCATTGGTTTTTACCGATGTCGGCGCGATTGTCTATTATTTGAAGGTTATCCCCTGGCTTGTCCCTGGCTTTTCCGTAACAACGCACCTGGCTGGTCTGTTGGCGCTTCAGGCTAGGTTGGAAAAGGAAGGAGAATTGCGTTTTGTCGCCAAGAAGTTCCTCATTGAAGCACAAAGGCCGGTTTGAACTATCACAATCTTTGTAGAGGATTCGGACGAAAGTTGAGGTTCGTATGAGCAAACCGCATGGTACGCGCGTTCTGATTGTCGAAGATGAGCCATTGATCGTCGAAATGCTGACGGGCATGTTAGAAGAGCTGGCTTATTCCATAGCCGGTGTGGCTATCAATGGCAAAGAGGCAGTAGAACTGACTCAGACTTTACGTCCGGATGTGATCCTGATGGACATTGGCATGTCGGAGATGGATGGCATCGAGGCGGCGCGTCAGATTCAGAAACTATGCCCTACGCCGGTCATCGTCTTGACGGCCTACGATGGGCGTGACTTGCTCGAAAAGGCCGCTGGCGCGGGTGTGGATGCTTATCTCCTCAAGCCAACTACCCCGCGTGATTTGGAAAATGCGATTACGACGGTTTTGGCGCGCTTCAAAGACATGCTCGAATTGCGTCGTCTGAACGTGCAGTTGCAGGCTGAAGTTGTTGTGCGCCAGCAGGTCGAAGAAGACCGCTCGCGCCTGTTGACTGCTGAACGCGAGCAACGGCTTCTTGCCGAGATGTTGACAGAAGTCACGCTTTCGCTGACCTCGCAAACGAACTACGCGATGGTTTTGGATGAAATTCTCACCCAGGCGCGGCGCATTGTTCCCTTCAAATCGGCCTCAATTTTACGTTTGGAGGGGGATGTCCTGCGTACAGTGCGCTGGCAGGGCTATGGGGAACACGATGCTTTTATGGCGAAGTTTGTATTGCCCTTGAAAGATTTTCCCATCCTGGCTGAGACTGTACAATCTCAGAAACCTTACATCATTTCTAATGTTTTCCAGGAGCCTCGTTGGGTGCTTCTCGAGGAGATTGTCTGGATAAAATCCGCGCTATTCATTCCGATTTGCTCTCGGCAACGGGTTTTAGGCACGCTTAACCTGGATAGTTCCAGATTTAATGCTTTTTCTAGCGCAGATACTGAACGTTTAGCCCCTCTGGTCAGTGCCGCCGCCATCGCTATAGAAAATGTTCAGCTACGGGAAGGGTTAGAGGCCGAAGTGGCCGCGCGCACAGCAGAAATTGCTGCAGAACGGGACAAAAGTGAGGTGATCCTTCGTAATGCAGGGGATGCCATTGCCATGTTGGACAACGCCATGCGGATTCAATACGTGAATCCGGCGTTTGAGCGACTCACGGGTTATACCGCGGCTGAAACATTGGGAAAAAATGTCCACCATGTCTTAAAGAGTGAAATGTCCGAAAAGAGTATTCAAGCGATGCAGCTAACCTATCACACCGCGGTTGAATGGCGGAACGAAATCGTGATCTACCGTCGAGATGGGCGTGTTTACGATGCGATGGCGACGATCACACCGATTCAAGGCGCCGCTGGCGATGTGACAGGTTATGTCTTCAGCCACCAGGATATCAGCGCGCTCAAAGCTCTGGATCGCGCGCGCAGCCAATTCATCACCGGCATCTCGCACGAACTGCGCACGCCCTTGACAGTGCTTGACCTGGCCGTGCGCAAGTTGCAACGCCGCATACCCGCAGATGCGGATCTCACCGCGCTGGATACCATGGCGCTGCAAATCGCGCAACTCACCCATTTCACCGAAGATATTCTTGAGATCGCCGCGCTGGACAGTGGCAAAGGCGCACCGCTGTGGGAGCCGCTGATGCTCGTTCCGCTTGTGACGGACACGGTCAGGCGGTATCAAGAGCGCGCGGAGGCCGCCGGGTTGACGTTGCATTGTCTGCCGATTGCGCCGAATTTGCCCGTCGTGCATGGCGATCATAGCCGTATTGCGCGTATGTTGAGTGAGATTGTGGAGAATGCGATCATTTATACGCCATCTGGGGGCCACATTGAGGTTGCGATGCGGGCTGTCGATAGCGAGGGACACACGTGGCTGACCATCGCTGTACGGGATAACGGTCCAGGTATGCCCCCGGAGGAGCAGGAGAGGCTATTTGAGCGTTTCTTCCGCGGCCATCTTGCCGAACCAGGGCACATTCTTGGGTCGGGATTAGGGTTGAGCATCGCGCAGGGGATCGCGCGTGCCCACGGCGGTCGGATTACCGTCGACTCGGCTGTGGGAGAGGGGTCCACCTTTACGATCTGGCTCCCGACAGCAAGCTAAACTGCGCAGGACAAAAAATGCCCGACACTGTAAGTGTCGGGCATTTTGTTGTGGGGAAAAGCATCAGAAGTTGCGCATCACCAACGGCAGGTAGATATACTTGATGTCGGTCTTGACCACGACGACGGACAGGGCGGCGTCGCTGTAGCCGAGCGTGTCGGTGATGGTCAGCGTGACGGTGAACGTGCCTTCGGCTGTATAGGTGTGCGAGAGGGTGGGCGTGAAGCGCAGCGGGCTGTCATCCCCGAAGTCCCACGCCCAGGCCACGATGGGCGGCAGGTTGGTCGTCGAGGTATCCGTGAAGTAGACCGTGACGCCCGGTTTCACCAGCAGCGCGCTTTGGTCGAAGGACGCGACCAGCGCCGGCGGGTTGACCTGCAACGTGCGCGTGTAGAAGTCGCTGTAACCGCAAGCGTCGGTGACGGTAAGCGTGACGACGAGGTCGCCGTCGGTGAAGTACGTGTGGGTGGTGGTGATCCCGCTGCCCGTCGCCCCGTCGCCGAAGTCCCATGTCCATTCGATAACGGGCGGGCCATTGGTAATGGTCGCGTCGGTGAACGTCACCGTCGTGCTGACCGAGACGGACGCGGGGACGGTCACGAAGCCTATGGTGAACGTGGGCGTGAGCACGTCCACGCTCACCGGTGCGCCGACGGCGCTGCTCACGCCCTGGTCGCTATCCACCACGCGATAGTCGGCGTTGACGACCGTGCCCCGGCAGGGCAGCGTCGCCGTGAACGAGGCCGTCGCCGTGCCACCGAGCGGCGCGATGCGGTCGAGGTACCACCACATCGACGTCGGCGGCGCTGGCAGGATGATCGTTCCGCCATTGGGGTCGCCCAGCTCGGCCGGGAGCGTGTCGCTAAGGATAACGCCCGTGCCGACGCTATTGCCGATGTTCGTCACCGTCAGCGTGTAAGTGATGGGTTGCCCGGCGACCGCTGTGCTCTCGTAGGCCTTGCCCACCTCGAAGTAGGGCAAATCCACGACCACGTTGGCGCTGGCGATGTTGTTGTCGTAGAACGGCTCGGTATCGCTGACCGGTTCGGTGCTGGCGATTTCAGCCCAGTTGGTGAAGGTATCGAGGCCGGTGGCCGTTTCGGCGATGCGCACGGTGAGGTAGATCTCGTTCCATTCGCCGCTGTTCAACGGCCAGAGTTCCCACGTGTAGGTCTGCCCGTCCACCGTTGGGGTTAAAGGACACCACTCAGTCCAGCCGCACCAGTGCTGCGCCGAGGCGACGTATTCCAGTTCCACCGGCAAAGTGTCGGTGAGCCGGGCGCTCCCCTGCATCCCCCACCACCACTGCCAGCCCGCGATGTCGTTGCCGAAGGTCAGGCTGAAGGTGATGAGTTCGCCGGGCAGCAAATCGCCCGCCACGAGCGTCTTCTTGACGAAGAGGTCGGGGCCGGTGGTGAGGGCGACGACGTCCGTGTTGTCCGCCGGGACGATATCGCCCGGCAGTAACGTGATTTCGGCGGTGTTGGTGAAGATCAGGCCGAAGGGCAGCGGCGCTTCCTGGTCGGTGAGGGTGGAGAAGTTGACGCCCGCGCTTTCGCCGGGATACAGCGATTCGAAGGCGACGGTGAACACGTGGTTGGCGTCGTCCTGTTGCGGTTCCCACCAGCGCCAGTAGTTGACGCCGATGCCGCTATCAAGGTGCATCAGGCTGTCGTAGGTGTCGGTCAACACAACCGGCTTCACCACGATGTCACCGATGTTCTCCACGCTCACCCGGTATGAAGCGCGGCGGGTGCCGGTTCCCCAGTCATCCCACTGCCCTTCTTTGCGCACGCGCAGGTTGAGGCCGTAGGCGTTGAGCGTCTCGACCCAGGTGCTGGTGTTGTCGTCGTAGGTTTGCTCGTCCGGCTGCGGTTCAATGGCCGCGATGTTGGTGAGGATGGCGCCGGGTGCAGCGTCCCAGGCCACATTCAACGCTACCTCGAAGTTGACGTTGTAGCCGGGGGCCAGCCCGTTCACTTCCCACACGACGTAGCCGTTGCCCACGAGGGTCGGTGTGAACGGCGTTTGCCCGGTCGGCGTGTTGAAGTACGCGCCACTGAACGTCGTGTTCACCGGCAGCGTGTCGGTGATGCGGAACGTCGCCGCGATGGGCAGGTTGCCGTTGTTCCCGTAGCCGATGTTGTAGTACAGCTTGCCGCCGGGCACCAACTGCCCGCGGTTCCAACTCTTGTTGATATAGAGGTTCGTGCGCGGCTCGCTCACAAAACCCCACCACGTCGCTATGTTATCCTCAGTCTCCTCATCGTTGGCGGCGCTGACGCCGGCGGTGTTGAAGATTTGCGGATCATGCACGGCTGACGGACTGACATGGGCGCGCACGTAGACCTGCGTACACGACCGGCCGGCGATGGACGGGCGCGTCAGTTCCAACCCGTGCGCCGTGCTGCTCACTTCCTCCCAGCCAGGGTGCTCGCTCCACCAGTCTATCAGGGTGAGAGCGATGTCCAGCGTGTCGGTGAGCGTTGTTGCGCTGCTGGCAGTGCCGCCATCATTGCAGACCTGAAGGGTGAAGACGATGTCCGTGTCGGGCGCAGGGTCGCCGGTCCAGGACCACTTACTGAGGCGCAAGTGTGTATCGTTTTCCTGGACGGTGGTGCTCCACTCGCTCTCACGCTCCCACGGGTTGCTCGTGTCGTAGGGGTTGGCTGTGGCGATTTGCACGAAGTTCCCCACCGTCTCACCCACGTCTGCGGTGACCTGCACGAAGAGGTAGAACTCCACCCAATCGCCGGGCGCCAAGTCACCCACGCTCCACACGATCGGCCCGCTGCTGCCGCCGCTGTGGACGAAGCCGGATGTGTCGGCGAGGTACGTCGCGCCCTGCAACGTGGCGGTGATGAGCGTGGCCTCGGCCACGCCGTCACCCTCGTTGCGATAGGAGACGCGGAAGATGAAGTTGCCGCCCACGGCGGGGTATGCGTCGCCCCCGGTGTTGATGCGCAGGCGCGGCGCGGGGCCGGCGACGACGTTGCCGACCTGATCCCAGTCCGGCTCGGTGTACCACAGCCAGACGTTTTGCCCCGGCAGCAAGTCCCACCCCATCAGGCCGAAGTCGCAGACGTAGCTGCCGCCGTCGGGATCGAGCGAGAAGTTCTCGTTCGGCCCGTTGTCGACGTTGCACGTCGCGCCGAGGACCTGATCGTACCAATCCGCCTGGAGGGTGACGGTGACGAGGTCGTGGTCGGTATCCACCACGCTGTCGAGCGCGCCAACTTTGACGCTGCTGCCGTAGATACCGTCGATCATGCCGTACACCCAATCACCGGGCACGATGTCTGGGCGCTCCGGGAACCACTGCTGATCCAGGTTGGTGGAAAAGCCGGTGCGGTCGTTCCACCACGGGATGACGCCGGTCGTCAGCGCCGCCGTGGCCTTGATCGCGCCCAGACTGTCGGTGACGGTGAGCGCGAGCGTGTGCCCAGGCTCATAAGCGCCCTCGACCCAGTCTTGGGCGTAGTTGACCTGCAGCGTCAGATCTGAATTGACCAACCGGTGGTGGAAGCCGACCTGAGCATAGTCAACCTCAGTGTAGTAGTTGACATCTCCTGGCGCGCCGTGCGGGATGTCGATGCCGATGGGGGTCTTGCTGTACCGTCCGTTGGCGTCGGTTTCCGCCATTCCGCTGTACAGATTCCACAAATCGATCTGCACTTTTTGGCGATTGAGCGCGTCGATTTGCCCCCAGACCGTGTCGGTGATGGAGGAGATGTACCCGGTGAACGGGGTGGGGATGGTGACGATGACCGGATGCGTTCCCGCCCCTGCCGTCACGGTGATCACGTCGCCGGGATCGAAGGTGTCGGGGAAGTTGTTCTCGTTCCAGCAATTGCCGCCCATCGTCATCTGCGCGTTCGCGGTGGCGACGGTGACGGGGCCTTGCGGCGCGCAGCCCCAGACACGGGAGCGGTAAATGTCGAAGTCCACCCATTGCACCTCGCCGCCGCTGAAGGCGACGTCGGTGTAGGTGTTGTCGGCGTGGTTGGTGTCGTTCGCCGGATCGGTGATGGAGACGGTGTTGGTGTACCAGCGCAGGAGCGTGCCGGGATTATCGAGGTTGGCGTTGAACTGCACATTGCCCGCATCACCCGGATACAGCACCGCGAACTTCCAGGCGAGCGCGTCGCTGTTCAGATTTTGCTCGGTCAGGCGGTCCCAATCGAATCCCAGGTTCCACCAACCGTCCCAGGCCGTGTCGGAGGGCAGCGTGTCGGTGATCCACGGAGCGAGCACGGCCTGATCGCCGAGATTGTAGAAGTTGACGTTGTAGCCCAGTTGCCCATCGCCGTGCCACTCACTGGACTTGACCACCCGCAGGTTTGGCCCAGAGGCCAGGATAGTTTCGCTCACGCAGGCGGTGTTGTCTTCCGGCGAGATCTCCGGCTGTTCCACCGTGCCGACGGTGACACAGTTATTGAGGACAGCGTTGGCGGAGGCTGATTCGTTGATGTTGAGCGTGAAATCGAAGCCAAAGCCGCTGTTCACATCCACCGTGCCCAGATCCCATACGACGGCGTTGGCCGTGATTTTGAACGGCTCGAAGGGTTGCCCGTCGTGCCGCACCCCGCTGCCGACGCGGTACGATGTGCCGCTGGGTAGCGTGTCGGTGATGTAGGCGTGGACGGCGGTGTTGCCCGCGTTCCAGTAATTCGCGCCGTAGCGCAGCCAACCGCCGGGCACAAGGACGCCCTGGTTGAACCATTTGTTCGCGTTCATATCGTAGCGCGCCGCGCGCACGCGGGCGTCGGTATTGATGGCGATGTTGTTATCGGGATTGACGTCGTCGGGCGTGCTGGCGACCACGACGTTTTTCAGGATGGTGCCGAGTGGCGTGTGGGGATCGAGTTGCAGGTGCACGTTGATCTGCTGGCACCAATTCCCCGGCAAACCGGCGGCGTAGAGCACCAACTGCTCGTCAGTGGCGCTGACCTCCGTCCAGAGTGCCTGCGGCCATTCGTTTACATCCCAACCGAGGAACGTCGTCCAGAGCGGCAACGTGTCGGTGAGCCAGACCGGGCCGAAGTTGGCGCCGCCCTCGCTGCACCAGCGGATGCCGTAGTCGAACTTCTGGCCCGGCGCAAGGTCGCCTGGATTCGGCCACTTGTCCACGCTGATGCCGACGTCACTGTCCGCCACGGCAACTTCACCTGTGCAAGAGGTGTCGTTGTCGGGGTTGTCGTCGCCCGGTGTGCTGGTGGTGATGGTGGCACAGTTGGGCGGCAGGTTCCCCATGACCGTGTCCGCCACGTTCAGCGTGACCGCGAAGACACGCCGGTTGTCGCCGCTGCTGGGCGGCGGGAGGGTGGGCAGGTTCCAGGCGATGACGCCATCGGCAACAACCTCCGGCGTGACGCCACTGGTGTCGCCGGCCCAGGACGTGCCTGGGGGCAGCGTGTCCACGATGCGGACGTCGGTGGCGTCGCTCATGCCGTCGTTCCAGTATTCGATGGTGTACACGTACACCCCGCCTGGACGAGCGAAGCCACCCGGCGTGTTCTTTTGCACGCCCACTTCTGCCATGTCCAGCCGGAAGGTGTACTGGGTCTGGTGGTTGTGATACGCGCTGTGGTGGATGTTGAAGGTGTCGCCATAGCGGATGTCGTGGGGTGGGTTGCCGTCGGCGCCGAAGTCGGCGACGAAGTGACCGCTGCCATCCACCGGGACGTTGTCCATAGTGCTCCAGCACCCGCCGCGCCAGCAATCGGCGTTGAGGTGCAATTGGCTGTTGGCCGGGCCGCGCCCTGCGACGATGTCGGTATCCACATCGGGAGTGCCGTCGAGGTCGACGACGGTCACGGCCTCAATCACGCCGCTACCGAAGTTGACGGTGACCGTGTTGCCGGGGCGGATGGTGTCGTCGGGAAATTCCAGGCTGAAGCTGGTCGTGTCGCCCTGCCGCGACCCGGCGGGCGTACTCCCGGTGGCTACAACCTGGCCGCCCGGATTGGTGACGGTGATGTAGAGTGTGCTGTTCGGCGTCGCGCCGTAGCCCCACACCTCGCTGTAACCGTCCATCGCGTAGTGGGCGATGATCTGCGGCCAGTCGTAGTTCATGCAGATAAGGTTCGCCTCTTCGTTTTGATAACAGACGCGCGCCCATTGGCCCCACACCAGGTCGCCGTCGCCATAGAAGTCTTGCAACTGGTCGACCTTCACGGCGAAATGCCCGGTCGCGTCGGTGGGGACGAAGCCGGTGCCTTGCCCGTCCACGTAGACGCTGAGCAGCGCGTTGGCCGGGCCGTAACCGCTGACGAGGTCGTTCGCCTCGTCGAGGCGCGCCGCCAGTTCCACCACCTGGATGGTTTGGTCGAAGCCGGCCAGCGACGTCGCGCGAATCTGGTCGCCGATCTCGATGTGCGCGCCTGTCCCGTCGAAGCTGATGAATCCCGCGTGGCCGATAGGTTCATAGGAAATGCCGTTGACTTGCGCTTTGAGGTCGCCGTTGCTGTCGCGCAGGGAGAGCATATAAGGCGTGCCGGGAGGCCCGAAGAGTGCGATCACGCCGTTGTACTGCTGCCAGACGCGGACATAATCCACGGTGCGGGAGACGCGCTCGAGCAAGTCGTTGCTGGTGCGATGCGAGACGTCAATCTCGACGGCGTTGCGCACATCGAGCGCGGGGTCCGTGGTGGTGAAAGCGCCGTTAGCTGTGATGAGTGTGTCGAAGACGCCGGCCAGCGGGAAAAGCACTTGCTCTGACCAGCCATCCCACTGTGCTACTGAAATCTCGGCGCGGCTGCTCGGCGTTTGGAAGCTGCCGATGATCTGGTCGTTGCTGAGATTGTAGCTGACATTCATCTTGCGCACAGCGACGACACCCCGCCAGGCGAAACTCTCACTTTCGACGGTGACGGTATCGCCCGCCGTGATGTCGGGCAGGCCATCGTCCTGGTTGAACAAGTATTGGCCGTACCAGTTGCTGCCTTTGGTGTAGACATAGGTTTGGCTGGCGGCGGCGCTGTAGAGTGTCAGCGTCAGGGGATGCCCATTGGCGAGCGGTCCAGGCGGCGCAACCGCCCACCCGCTGACCTCGTTGGTGGTCTGGTTGACGATGACCGAACCCTGGGCCGGCGCCCACAGGCACAGCTCATCGCCGTCTGTATCGGCGACGTAAGCGCCGGCCCATTGGCCGGGTGTAATATCGGCGGGGGAACTGAACGAGAACGTGAAGGCGCCGGCGACACTCGCTGTGGTGGCAGCATTGTAGATCTGATATCCCTTAGCTGATAGCGAGGTGGTGCGTCCGCGAACTGCGGCGTTCGGGATGGTCTGCCCGGTGACGCGGTTATTGGAGGCATCGACGGTCAGCGGGGCGAAGAGATCGACCGTGCGGCTCATCACGATCCCGCCGGCGACTTGCACGACGACGGTATCGCCTTCCTGCATAACGGGGGAGAAGCTGTAACGGCCTGTGCGAGGCGCCGTCATACCGACGTGTTGTTCTCTGATCGTGGTTTGGTCGGGCAGATAGACGGTCAAGGTGATCACGGCATCCGGGGTCGTCCAGCCAACAACCGAGTTGATGGGGAAGGGCATCACGACCATGCGCTGCGCGTAGACGCGCTGGTAAACGTCCACGCTGTTCTCGGTGTAGGCGACGACAACCTGATCGTCCCCCAGGATGTCCCAGGTGCTGGTTGTGGTCACGGTGAAGGTGCCGCTGATATCGGTCGTGGCCGTCTGGCTCTTTGAGTTTGTGGTCGGCTCGCCTTCGCCAAAATAAAGCGTGACACCGAGCGGGAACCCTGTCCCGCCGATTACGCCTCTGACGGTGTTGGCCAGTGGATCGACCTGCGCCGCGACGGTACGCAGCATTGTGCTCACCGCCACACTACCATCGTTGTAGATGATCACCGTTTCGCCGCCGTCGAGATACGGGCGGCCGCCGTCGGGTTGGTAAAGTGTGGTCCAGAAGAAGCCGTTGCCGTCCGCGCGTGTGGCGCCCATCTGCACCCCATCCACGGTCACGGTGACGGCGTTGCCGGCCATCACCATGCCCCACACGCGATCCGAGTCCATGCCGATGACGTAGTTGGAGTCGCCGGGCATGGGGGGAGGCGCTGCTACTGTGGATGGGCCGAAGATAGCGTCTAAATTCACGGCAGCGCCGGAGGCGGCGGGCGACAGCGCCGCGAGTGCGCTGGCCGTCTGCGGTTTGAATGTCGGGGTCGGTTGTCGTTCTGGCTGCGTTGGCGCGCCGGTGACGTCACCATTCGACGGGACAGCTTGGGTCAAGTTATTGACCGCCGCCACCGGCGCTGCGAGTAGCGGGCGCCCGAGGGTCGGAGCTGTCGCAGGCAGCAACACTGATAACGCGATCAGCAATGCGCCTCCTAGTCCTATAGCGAGGGAAAGCCGAAAGTCTTTACGATTCATTGTGGTTCCTCCTTTACGAACAATTATTGGATCGTTGTGCGTCGGACAGTTGTGGCGGCATACTGCTCGCTTTTTGTGCATCCTTGTGAAAGTATGCACAGGTAGTCGCGTGTACCGTGAACAGTCTAGCACAGATTAACAAAGGGACAAGATACCTGGTATTAGAAGACATGCCCGACACTGGTGTGTGTCGGGCATGTGTGACGCTGTGTTTTTGAAAGACGGTTAGTAGTTCCGCAAAACCAACGGCAGGAAGATGTACTGCATATCTAGCGCCACGTTCACGGTCGTCTGATAGTCGTCGCTGTAACCGAGTGTATCGGTGACGGTCAACGTGACGGTGAAGGTTCCCTCGGCGGCATAAGCGTGCGCTGCATTCTGCGTGAAGACGCGCGGGCTGTTATCCCCAAAGTCCCATGCCCACGCGACGATGGGCGGCAGGTTGGTCGTAGAGGTATCGGTGAAGTAGACGGTGGCGTTGATTTCGGCCAAAACCGCGCTCTGAGTGAAGCTGGCGACGAGGGCCGGGGCCGTGACCGTGACTACGCTGGTCGTCGTCGCCGCGTAGCCGCACGTATCGGTGACCGTGAGCTTGACGGTGAAGACGCCGTCCGTTGTGTAGGTGTGGCTGGTAGTTGCCCCGCTGGCGCTGTACCCGTCATCGAAGTCCCAGGCCCATGCGGCGATTGCCGGGCCGTTGGTGGTGGAGGTGTTGCTGAAGTAGAAGGTCGTACTGACGACGGCGCTTGTGGCGCTTTGGTCGAAGCTGACGGCAATGGTGGGGGCAAGGACCACCACACTGATCGGCGCACCGACGGCGCTGGTCACGCCCTGGTCGCTATCCACCACGCGATAATCGTCATTGACGACCGTGCCCCGGCAGGGCAGTGTAGCATTGAACATCTCCGTGGCGACGCCGCCGTCCGCCGCGAGGCTGTCGATGTACCACCAGATCCACGGCAGCATAAGCGTCCCACCGTTGACGTCTTCCAGTCCCGCCGGGATCGTGTCGCTAAGGATGATGCCCGTGCCCAGGCTGTTGCCGATGTTCGTAACCGTCAGTGTGTAGGTGATGGGCATCCCCGCGACCGCCGTGCTGGCGTAGGCTTTGCTCACCTCGAAGTACGGCAGGTCGATCATCACGTCGGCGGAGTTGGTGTTGTTGTCATCGTACGGCTCGATGTCCACGGTGGGTTGGTCGCTGGCGACCTCGGCCCAGTTCGTGAAAGCGTCGAGGCCGGTGGCGGAAGCCGGGATGCGCACGGTGACGAGCAACTCATCTTTGCCGCCGGCGGGCATATAGCCGGTGTTCCAGGCCAGTTCCTGTCCATTCTTCGTATCGGGTGGGTAGGGTGCCCAACCTTGCGATTGGCGCGTAGCCGTGATGAATTCGAAACCGCTTGGCAGCGTGTCGGTGAGCCAGACATCGCCCTGGGTATTCCACCACCATTCGTTCCCGCGACGGTCGTTGCCGAAAGCCAGGCTGAAGGTGATCAGTTCGCCCGGCAAGAGTTTGCCGTCTAGCAGCTCTTTCTTGACCCATAGATCAGGCCCGGTAGTGAGCACGGCCGTATCGGTGTTGTCGGCGGGATTGACATCGCCCTCAGCCAGCATGATCTCCGCCGTATTGGTGAAGACCAACCCGAAGGGCAGCGGCGCCGTGTCGGTGATCAGCCCGAAGTTGAAGCCTACCGACCAGCCCGGTTCGAGCAGCTCCAGCGTCATTGTGAAGTGGTCGCCGAGATCGCGCCACTCCCACCAGCGCCAGAAGCCGCCGCCGATCCCGCCATCGAGGCGCATTCCCGTCGGGTAGGTGTCGGTGACGGTGACCATATTCACCCGCTCGTCGCCCACGTTTTCGACGTTGAGCCAGTAGGAGGCGCGCCGGGTATCCGTTCCCCAATCGTCCCATTGACCGTCTTTGCGCACGCGCAGGTTCGGGCCGTGGTCGAAGAGGGTCTCCGTCCACGTACTGGTGTTGTCATCGTAATTGTCCTCGCTGGGCAGGTGGGTGAGCGCAGCGGTGTTGACCAGCACTGTACCGGGCAGTGCGTTGGCGGCGACATCCAGTATAACCTCGAAGTCGTCGCTGTAGCCATTATCCAACCCGGTGTACTCCCACACCACGTAACCGTCGCCGATTTCGACGGGCGCAAATTCGTAGTTGCCGTATTCGTCGCGATGCCACGCACTCTGGAAGGTGGTCGACACCGGCAGTGTATCGGTGACACGGAAGGTCCCGACAGGGATGTTGCCGTTGTTGTTGATGTGGATCCAGTAACGCAGATCGCCGCCGGGCACCAGTCGTCCGCTGCCCCAGTTCTTGTTGATATTCAGGTTGGTGTGCGGTGTGTTGACGCTGCCCCACCACGTGTTCGTATTGTCGTCGTTACTCAGATCGTTGGCGGCGTAGATCGTGGCCGTGTTGGAGATGGGCATCCCAGGCCAGGCTTCTGCATCCACCGTGGCGCGGACGTAGACTTCGCTGCACCCGCCGGAGATGCTGGGCCGCGAGACGACCAGTTCGTGAGCGCTGCGGCTCACCTCGGCCCAGCCGACCTGCTGTCCCCACCAGCTTTGTAGCGTCAACGAGAGAGGCAGGGTATCGGTGAGAACGACTTCACTGCTGGCAGTCGAGCCACCGTGGCAGACTCTCACGCCGAATACTATGTCGCCGCCGGCCACCGGATCGCCGGTCCACGCCCACTTGCCCACGTTGAGATTGAAGTTGCTGGGCTGGACGTCGCCACTCCACTCGGAACGCTTCTCCCATTCGTCACCCTGGTCGTAGGGATTGCTGGTGGCGATTTCGACGGTGTTGGTGACGCGCTCAGTGGCTGCCGCAGTGACCTCGGCGAATACGTAGAAGTGAATCCACTCACCCGGCGCGACCGTGCCCAAGTCCAGGACGATCTGGTCGCCGCTGCCGGAGTGCGCGAAGCCGGAGGTGTCGGTGATATAGGTCATTCCTTGCAATGTGTCGGTGATGACCACATTCTCGGCGTCGGCGTCACCCTCATTGCGGTATTGCACGTAGAAAACGGCGCTGCCACCTTCACCGGGATTGTTGCCATCCAGCCATTTTTCGACGCGTAGTCGCGGCGCCGGCGCGCGGTACACAGCGAAGACCCAGTTGCCCTGCGAGTCGCCGTAAGACACGGCAATCTCCTGACCTGGCTGCACATCCCACTCGGTGTTGGGGTCCCAGGCGCAGGTGAACGTGTCTGCGCCATTGGGGATGACGCTGTCGCGCTTGTTCGGCGCCCAGGTCGGCGCCCCCCCAGGTGTGACACTCAATGTCCACCGGTCCTGGCATGAGCCAGGGGACATCGATTGTTCCGGTGATGCGATCGGCGTCTACATCCAGGAAGCCGGTGATCTGGCCGATGTGCACGGCGGCGGCGTAACCACCCTCGGTGACGCCATAGACCCAATCGCCTGGCTGAATGTCGGGGTGCTGCGGTCGCCAGGGATCGTTGAGATTGGTCGAAAAGCCTATCCCGCCGTTCCACCAGGGGATGACGCCAGTGGTCAACACGGCAGTCGCCTTGACGACGTCGCCGCTGCTGTTGGTGACGGTGATCCAGACGGTGTGACCGCCCTCGTATTCCTTCTCGACCCAGTCGTGATCGTAGTTGACGTTGAGTGAAAGATCCAGGTTGGTCAGCCGATGATGGAAGCCGACGCGGGCGTAATCCATTTCGGTGTTGTAGTTGACATCGCCCTGTGCGCCGTGGGGGATGTCGCTGAAAGCGACACTGTAATGTCCCTGGTTATCGGTTTCTGTCCATTGAGGGGGGAAGTTCCACAAAGATACCTGGACCGGTTGGTGATCCAGCGCGTCAATTTGTCCCCAAACCGTGTTGGCGTTTGAGTTGATGTAGCCGGTGAAGGGGGCGGGGATCGTGATGATGACCGGATGCGTTCCTGCGCCGGCGGTGACGGTGACGATGTCGCCGGGATCGAAGGTGTCGGGGAAGTTTTGCTCATCCCAGCAATTGCCGAAGGTCATCTCCGCCAGTGCCGTGGTCACGGTGACTGGACCTTGCGGTGCGCAACCCCACACGTGGGAGCGGTACACGTCGAAATCCACCCATTCCACCTCGCCGCCGCTGAAGGCCACATCCTCGTAGGTATTATCGGCGGGATTGATGTCATTTGCCAGCGGGTTGATGGTCACAGTGTTGGTGAACCAACGCACCGGCACGCCGGGTTCATCCAGGTTGGCGTTGAACTCGATGTTGCCCGAATCGCCCGGATTCAGCTCCGAGAAGCGCCAGGCCAGCACGTCGCCGGTGAGCGATTGTTCCGCCAGGCGGCCCTGGTCGAAGTTCAGGTTCCACCAGCCGTCCCAGCTTGTGGCGGCGGGCAGGGTGTCGGTGATCCAGACATCGGAGACGGTCTCATCCCCCACGTTATAGAAGAAGATGCGATAGCCCAACTGCCCGTTGCCGTTCCACCGGGATTCTTTGGTCACGCGCAGGTTGGGGCCGGACGCGAAGACTTGCAACGTAACGCAGCTTGTGTTGTTGGCGGGATGGTTGTCTGGCCCGGTGCTGCTGATGGCGGCGCAGTTGGTGAGGATGGTGCCTGGCGCGACATCTGGGTCAATATCCACGCCGAAGTTGAAGCCAAAGCCGTCGGAAACCGCCATATCGCCGATGTTCCAGGCGAGGGTTTCATCTGAGGTTTCGGTTGGCGGGAAGTTTTGCCCATCATGTCGCTGTGCGCTGTTGGGCTGGTAGGTGGTCCCGGCCGGCAACGTGTCGGTCAGCCAGACGTTATGCGCTGGCATATTGCCACCGTTCCAGAGATTAACGCCGTAGTTGATCCGGCCGCCGGGTACGAGTACCGCGTTGTTGTACCACTTGTCGGTGTTGAGATCGTAGCGCGGATTGCTCGTGCGTGCGTCCTCGTTGAGGCGCTCGTTGTTGTTGGGCTGTGCGTCATCGGGTGTTGTCACGACGATGTGGTTGCTCAACAGCATCTCTTCTGGGGCGTTAGGGTCTACCTGCAAGCGCAGGTAGATCTGCTGGCACCAATTGCCCGGCAGCCCCGGCGCGTAAAGCACAAATTGCCCGTCCGTGGTGCTGACCTCGGTCCAGAATCCCCACGGCCAGTCGGCACTCCAACTGACCATGGTGGTCGAGACGGGCAGGGTGTCGGTTAGCCAGACCGGGCCGAAGTTCGCGCCGTAGTCGCTGCACCAGCGGATGTTATACATAAATTCCTGGCCCGGAGTGGGATCACCCGGACTGGGCCATTTGTCAACGTTGATACCCACCTCACTGTCTTGCACATTCACGGGATTAGCGCAAGCTGTGTTGTTTCCGGGATTATTGTCGCCGGGCGTGCTCGTTGAAATGGTGGCGCAATTGCTGCCGAGAACGCCGCCGCCGGTGGGCATATCGGCGGCGACATCCAGCGTCACGGCGAAGACGCCCCAGTTGTCGCCGTTGCCAGGGACGGGAAGATCGCCGATGTGCCAGGTAATGACGCCATTCGCGCCGATGTCGGGCGTCATGCCGCTCGTGTCGCCGGCGTAGGTAGTGGAGACGGGCAGCGTGTCCGTGATGATGACGTTCTCAGCAACCATATCGCCGTCGTTCCAGTAGACGATGGTGTACACGATTTTGCCGCTGGGCCGCGCGAAGCCGCTCTGGTTCCATTTGTTGATGCCAATTGCTGGCGCAGGTGCCCAGAACACCGACTCAACGACGTGCCCGCCCGGTGCAGCATAGTAGACGTGGAACTCATCGCCGGGTAGAATGTCCCACCCCACAGTGCCAAAGTTCAGCGTATAGACGCCGCTGGCATCTACCTGTACGCCGCCGATATCAGCCCGGTCGTTCTGCCGTTGAACGAAGGCATTGAGCTGGCCCCCTGCCGGCGCAGTTCCGATAACGATGTTCGTATCGGCGTTGGGATCGCCGGTAATGGCCACCACTTCGACAGATTCGACCATACCCCCGCCGCCGTTGACCGTCACGCTAACCCCGGGGGATAGCGTCCAATTGGGGAAATCAAGCAAATAGTCGGTCGGATTACAGCCATTGCACGCGCCAGCCGTAGTGCTGTCGGCGGCGATGATGCCGTTGAGCGGGTGTGTGATGGTAATCAGGACCGGGCTGTTGGCGACGGCGTTGAACCCAAAGACCGTATTGCTTCCGTTTGCCTGGTACTTGGCGTAAATTTGGAGGGGTTGCGCAGGCCTCGCTATCCCATCCGCCTCATCTGCGGGCACAAGCATACGCTCATCCAAGGGATGACCGAAGCCTGGCGTCGAGGGCTGCAGCAATAGGGTGACAAGGATCAGCAGTGCGCTGCCTAGACCCAGCACAAGCGAAAAAACCAAGTGTTTGCGTTTCATCTCATCAATCCTCCTGTTTTGAACATTGACTTTTGAATGAAAGAATGGCGACCTGTCAAAGTCCGCTCACTTTTACAGGCCAAAATGGTGGCTGCCCGGAAGACGACGGGTAGTCACTGGTGCTACGAGCGGAGTTCAGTCGGTAAATTGCGAAATATAACCTGGAAATTGGTGCGATGGATGGATACGTTTGAGGTAATGAAACGGTTGTCTGTATACCTACTACTGTTTGATACCTTCTTTTGCTGAAATTGAGAGGTATCTTTATTGTAGTCAGAATCCAGCAGAACGCAATACCCCATTGGGCGGGCGCGGTATATAATAGGGAGTGGGGAGTGGAAACTGGGAACCAGGCGCTCGCCCGGTCTTCAGTCCCAAATTCTGAATCCCTGTCTTGCAGGAGGCGCGATGAACATTGTTGTGTTTGGGGCAGGTCTGGTGGGGAGTGCGATGGTCAAGGATTTGGCGCGGGAAGCCAATTCCCGCGTGACGGTGGCGGATGTTCGCGCTGCCGCATTGGACAGACTGGTTGCGGAAGTCCCAGTGCAGGCTGTCTGCGCCGATGTGCGCGAACCGGGGCGCGTGGCGGCGCTGGCGGCGGAGGCGGATCTCGTCATCTGCGCCGTCCCCGGCTTTATGGGCTTCGAGACGTTACAACGCATTATCGAGGCTGGGAAGAACGTGGTGGATATTTCCTTCTTCCCCGAAGACGCTTTCTTGCTGGACGATCTGGCGAAGGCGCAGGGCGTCACGGCGGTGGTGGATTGCGGCGTAGCGCCCGGCTTGTCCAACATCATCGCCGGGTACGTGAGCGGTCTCTTGGATCGCGTTGAGCGTTTCGTCTGCTACGTCGGCGGCTTGCCAGCGATCCGTCACTGGCCCTACGAATACAAAGCCGTCTTCTCGCCCATTGATGTGCTCGAAGAGTACACGCGCCCGGCGCGCTTCGTCGAATACGGCCAGGAGGTCATCCGCCCGGCGCTCTCCGACGCCGAACTGCTCGACTTCCCTGGGGTGGGGACGTTGGAAGCGTTCAACACCGACGGCCTGCGCACCTTGCAGCGCACGCTGGACGCCCCGTTTATGAAAGAGAAGACGCTGCGCTACCCCGGTCACATCAACCTGATGCGTATCTTCAGGGAAAGCGGTTTCTTCGATACCGAACCACTGGACATTGGCGGCGTGGCGGTGCGTCCCATTGACCTTACCTCGAAACTGCTCTTTGAGCACTGGAAGCTGCGCCCAGGCGAGGAAGATTTCACCGTGATGCAGGTGATCGTAGAGGGCGAACGCGCCGGGAAGCGCGTCCGCTACACCTACGACCTCCTGGATCGCTACGACCGCGCGACGCAGACCACGTCTATGGCGCGGACGACCGGCTACACCGCCACCATTGTCGCCCGGCAAGTACTGCGCGGGCAGTTCACGCAGCAAGGCATCTGCCCGCCGGAGTTCATCGGCCGCACGCCGGGCTGCTATGAAAACCTGTTATCTGGATATGCGGAGCGCAATATTCATCTGACGCAAACCGTCATTGACCTGTGAGCTAAATCACCTACAATATCCTAACCTTGCTGCTTTTACCGCTGAGTTCGCTGAGAGCGCAGAGAATCAAAGGACTTTGGACTTTCGACTTTGGACTACGTAAGGAGGCGCAATGACAACCCTCAAACACAACCCATTTGTGATTTCCCCGCCAGAAGGAGCGGCGTTGGAACGTGACTGGCACACTGGCGCGTGGCCTGCTCGCTGGATCGCGCACCCGGAAGCGGCGCATTTGCCCAGTGTCGTCGCTTACCGCCGGGCATTCGCTGTGGCTGAGGACGTTACGCTCCGCATCCACGTCTCCGCCGATGAGCGTTACGCGCTGTACCTCGACGGCGCGCGCATCGGACGCGGGCCGGAGCGCGGTGACCGGCAGCACTGGTTTTTCGAGACTTACACGATTTCGCTGGCGGCTGGCGAGCACTGTCTGGTCGCACTGGTGTGGGCGTTGGGCGAGCACGCGCCGTTGGCGCAGTTCAGCGTGCAGCCCGGCTTTATCCTCGCCTGCGATGACCCGGAATGGACGTCAACACTCGCCACCGGCGTCGCGTCCTGGGAAACCAAACGCCTGGACGGACTGACGTTCTTCAAGAACAACCTGGGCTTCGGCGTCGGCGCCAACGTGGAGATTGACGGTGCGCGCTTCGCCTGGGGCTTTGAGCGCGGTGACGGCAACGGTTGGCTCTTGCCGCTCATCGGCGTCGAAGGTATCAGCGCGGGCAGCTACGACCAGTACGGCACGCTCAGCACGGCGCAGCACCTTGCGCCTGCCACCCTACCGGCGATGTACGCCGCGCCCTGGCGCAAGGGCGTCGTGCGACACGTCGCTGCGGCGCACGATGGGGATTTAGTGAGTATTCCTATCCGCCGCGCCGACGATTTGCCGGATGAGCACGCTGCCTGGGACGGCGTCCTGCGCGGTATTGCGTCCCTCACAATTGCCCCGCACACACGCCGCCGCGTTCTCCTCGACCTTGAGGACTACGTATGCGCCTATACGCACCTCGTCACCAGCGGCGGCGCCGGCGCAGCGGTGCGCGTCAGTTGGGCGGAATCGCTCTACGATGGCGCTCTGCGCGCCTGGTGGGACATCTTCCACGCGCAGAAGGGCAACCGTGACGCTGTCGAAGGCAAACACTACTGCGGCGAGGGCGACATCTTCCGACCCGACGGCAGCGACCATCGTGTCTTCGAGAACCTTTGGTGGAAGGCCGGGCGCTACGTCGAGGTGCTTGTCGCCACGGCAGACGAACCGCTCACCATCGAGGCCCTTGCTTTCCTGGAGACGCGCTATCCGCTGGAACCGGAAGTCGAATTCCACGCCAGCGACTCGCGTTTCGCGCAGGTTTGGCCGATCATGGTGCGCGCGCTGCAAATGTGCTCCCATGAGACGTTTATGGATTGCCCGTACTACGAGCAATTGATGTACGTGGGCGACACGCGGCTTGAGGCGCTGGTGACGTACTGCCTTACCCACGATGACCGCCTGCCGCGCAAGGCCATCACCATGTTTGACGTGTCGCGCTTCCCGCACGGGCTGACGCAAGCGCGCTATCCCTGCCGCAGCACGCAGCTCATCCCACCGTTCTCGCTGTGGTGGTGCGGTATGGTCTACGACTACGCCCTCTGGCGCGACGACGCCGACTTCGTCCGCGCGCGGATGCCCGGCGTGCGCGCCGTGGTGGATGCGTTCCTGTCGTATCGTAACGCCGACGGCCTCGTCGCCGCGCCGCCCGGCTGGAATTTCGTGGATTGGACGACCGATCTCGCCTGGCACAGAGGGACGCCGCCGGACGGCGAGGGCGGCGTCAACGGCATCATCAACTGGCACTTCGCGCTGACGCTCACCTACGTCGCGGCGTTGGAGGACTGGCTCGGCGAGCCGGAGAACGCGGCGCGGATGCGGCGTTACGCGGAAACTGTCGCGCGGGCGACGACGGCGGCTTTCTGGGACCAGAAACGCGGCTTGTTCGCCGACGACCTGGCCCACGCGCACTTCTCCGAGCACGCGCAATGTCTCGCGCTGCTCAGCGGGCTGGTGGACGCCGACAAGCGCGCCCGCGTCGCCGAGGGGCTGCTGACGGCGGACGACCTCACGCGCACGACGATCTACTTCAACCACTACCTCTTCGAGACCTATCGGCTGCTTGGGCGTGTGGATCGGCTTTTTGACCGCCTGGAGGAGTGGTTTGTGCTGCCAGGTCTGGGCTTCAAGACCACGCGCGAACACCCCGAACCGTCCCGCTCGGATTGCCACGCCTGGGGCGCGCATCCCATCTACCACAGCTACGCGACGATCCTCGGCATCCGTCCTAGCGGCCTGGGCTTCCGCGAAGTCGTCATCCAGCCGATGCTGGGGCCGCTCACGGCAGTCAAGGCGACGCTCCCGCATCCTCAGGGTGACATCGTTGTGGACCTGACGCAGCCCGAACCCGGCGTCCTGCGCGGAACGCTCACCCTCCCGCCCGGCGTCACCGGCACGCTGATTCTGGGCGACGAGGTCTTCCCGCTGCGCGGAGGTCTGCATGACATCTCAACCGTTTGTCAACGGATTGAACGGATTTGAACGGATTTTTTCCCGACTTTCGACTTTCGACATTGGACGATCTACAAGGAGTTCATCATGACATCACCCAAACTGACCGGCCCTGAATACGTCGCCACGCGGCACGACACGCCTAACCACCCCTCCACCCAACCACCCAACATCCTCTTCATTAACGCCGACACATACCGCTACGACAACCTCTTCGACCGCGCCGCCATGCCCGTGCGCACGCCCAATCTCGACGCCTTTGCCGCGCGCGCGGTGAGCATGGAGCGCTTCTACACGGGCAGCTTCCCCACCATCCCGGAGCGCACCGACCTCATCTCCGGGCGCTACAACTGGCCCTGGCACGGTTGGAAACCGCTCACCGAGCAAAATCTGCTGCCCAAGCTGCTGCAAAGTCGCGGCTACGTCACGCAACTGCTGTGCGATTGCCCGCATCTGTTCAACGCCAACTTTCACCAGCACTTCAACGGCGCGTATGCCATTCGCGGGCAGGAGGGCGACACGTTCTTCCTGCGGATGAACGCGCCCATCCAGGAAGTCATGCCCCGCGAGAAGACGCGCACCGGTCATCACTTCCAGGATCGCAACCTGGTGGACTTGCACCGCTGGATCAACCGTTACTGGGTGAGCGAGGATGACACCTTCCCGCCGCGCACCGCCGCGACCGCCGTCCGCTGGCTGGAAGAGAACGCCGATTATCGTCCTTTCTTCCTGTGGGTGGATTTCTTTGATCCGCACGAACCGTGGGACCCGCCGGAGTACATGGTCAAGAAATACGATCCCGACTATGACGGCGTCCCGATGTTGCATCCCAACTACGGCAAGGCCAGCGACTACACGCCCGCCGAACTGCGCAACCTGCGCGCGCATTATTGCGCCGAGGCGGAACTGGTGGACCGGTGGGTGGGGCGCATTGTGCAGAAGGTGGATGATATGGGCCTGTGGGACAACACCATCGTCATCTTCACCACCGACCACGGGATGAGCCTGGGCGAGCACAACCGCACCGGCAAGAGCAACATCAACGATAACGATGACCGCCGCTGGCCGCTCTACGCGGAAGTCGCGCACATCCCCTTCCTCATCGCCGCGCCGGGACTGGCGGGCGGGCGCGTCATTGACCTGCTCGCGCAGCCCGTGGACATCCTGCCGACGCTCCTCGACCTGACCGGCCTCGACGTAAAGCCGCCGATGCCCTTCCATGGCGCATCGTTTGCCCCGGCGTTGCGCGGCGAGCCGCAAACCCCGCTGCGCGACTTCGTCATCTGCGGAAGCTACCTGCGCAAACAGGGTGCCACCGTATCGCCGACGGCTTCCACGCCCGTGCTCTACACCGACAAGTGGGCCTACGCTCCCATCGGCCCGGAGAGCGAGCGCGAGTTGTTTGACCTGGACGCCGACCCGTTGACCGAAACGAACATCATCGCCGCCCATCCCGCCATCGCCGCCGACCTCCACGCGAACCTCGTGGATTGGCTGCGCGCCCTCGATGCGCCGGATGATGCAATTGACGTATACTTGTAGGTGGTAACTGGTAACTGGTTATTGGTTGCTGACGGCTGACGACATTCGACTTTGGACTTTGGACTTTCGACTACTACGGAGGCTATGCTATGTTAAAACTATCCTTTACTACCCTGGGTTGTCCCACCTGGACGTTGCGCCAGATTGCGGAGAATGCGGCAGCGATGGGCTACGACGCGGTGGACTTTCGTGGGTTACAGGACGCGCTGGACATCACGACGACGGCGGAATTCACCACCGATCTGGCGGCGACGAAGCGCCTGTTTGCCGATCTAGGCGTCGCCATTTCTGGCATCGCCACGTCGGCGCGCTACGCCACTGTCGATCCCGTCGAGCGTGAGAAGCAGTTCGACGAGACCCGGCGCAACATGGAACTCGCCGCCAAACTCGATGCGCGCGTGCTGCGCGTCTACGGTGGACGCGTGCCGGAGGGCCACACCGTGGACTCGATCCTGCCTGCGTTGGTGGAGAACCTGCGTACCATCGGCGACGAAGCGGAGGCGTTTGGCGTGACGCTGGCGCTGGAAACCCACGACGACTGGACCGACTCGGCGACCTTCGCCCGGCTGATGCGCGAGGCGAACCATCCGCGCGTGCGCGTGCTGTGGGACTTACACCATCCGTTCCGCACCAACGGCGAGCTGCCGGACGTGACCTACGCCAACCTTGCACCGTACACGGTCAGCATCCACGTCAAGGACTCCATCCCCACCGCCGACGGTCATCACCAGTACGTGTTGCTCGGCGATGGCGACGTGCCCGTCAAGCGGATGCTCGATCTGCTCGTGGCTGGCGGCTACGATGGCTACGCCATCCTCGAATGGGAGAAGCGTTGGATTCCCACGCTGCAAGAGCCGGAAATTGTCTTCCCGCAGTATGTCGCCAAGATGCGCGAGTGGTTGGAATAGTCGGGTAGTCTTTAGTCAGGTAGTCTTTGGTCTATTCGCCAATTCTTCCATTCGCTGATTCGCTGATTCACTTATGAAAACTATAGGATTGATCGTGAACCCTATCGCCGGGATGGGCGGCAGTGTGGGCCTCAAAGGCACCGACGGCGGGATGCACAAGCAGGCGTTGGCGTTGGGCGCGACGCCGGTTGCGCCGCAGCGCGCACGGGAGACGCTGGCGCACATCCGGTGTCGCGACGACGTTGCGTGGCTCGTCGCGCCAGGGGCGATGGGGGCGGACGTTGTCGCCGGTTTCGACATGACGTATCTCGTCGTGGGCGCGATTGGCGAAGAAACAACCGGCGAGGATACCCGGCGTATTGCCAGACTGATGCTCGACGCGGGCGCGGAACTCCTCGTCTTTGCCGGAGGCGACGGCACCGCGCGCGACGTGCACGACGCGATGAGCGCGCTTCCACCTTACCAGCGCATCCCCGTTGTGGCGATTCCGGCGGGCGTCAAGGTTTACAGTGCTGCCTTCGCCCTCAGCTCTCAAGCCGCTGCTGAACTGGTGGATGCGTTTGTCGAAGGCACTTGTCCTGAGCTTGCCGAAGGGACGAGCGTCGTCGAAGAAGAAGTGCTCGACATCGACGAGGATGCGTTCCGCGAAAACCGGTTGGACGCTCACCTATACGGCTATTTGTTGGTTCCGGCGGTCGAACGCTTCTTGCAGCCGGGCAAGGTCGCCTCAAGTGCTAGCCCTTCCGTTGAAGAGAACAAACTCGACATCGCCGCCTCTTTTGTCGAAAGCATGGCCCCGGAAACGTTGTACCTGCTCGGCCCCGGCACCACCGTCAAGGCCATTGCGGATGCACTGGCACTCCCCAAGACATTGCTCGGCGTCGATGCCGTCTGCGATGGCGCGTTGATCGCGGCGGACGTGAACGAGCGCACGATCCTCGACTTGCTCAAACGCTATCCTCAACGTAAAATCGTGGTCACGCCGCTGGGGGGTAATGGCTTCATCTTCGGGCGTGGCAACAAGCAATTCACGCCGGAGGTCATCCGCCGGGTGGGACGTGAGCACATCCTCATCGTCGGCACGGAGGACAAGATGCGCGGGTTGCCCGGCCTGCGCGTCGATACCGGCGACGCCGCCCTCGACGAAGCGCTCGGCGGGTATTTCGAAGTCGCTGTCGGCTACAAGCGCGGGCGGGTGATGAAAGTCTTGGTGGCGTGAGGTTATTTCGGATGATATCAAGGAGTTATTGAATGACACAGAAAACAGCAAGGCACCCTTTGGCTGAAGTTTTCGGTTTTCCACCAGATAACTTTTCAGCAAAAGCACAGCATTATCGAAAGCATAGGCTCTGTCCGTATAATAACCGCGTCCCGTCTTGCACTAAAGACAAGGCCAACGCGCCGTTAGGGGTGTGCAGCATCCGATCTGGTTACGAGTTAGCGATCACGTGTCCCGTTCGCTTCCGCCAGGATTGGCGTATCGCCAGTGATGCGGCTGCTTTTCTTTTTGAATCATCGGCAACCTGGACATCACTGACCGAGGTGCGGATCAATACCGCAAGTGGGCAGAGCGCGGGCAATATCGACGTTGTATTGGTGGCTTATGATGATCGCGGACAGATTGTTGATTTCGGCTCTTTGGAGGTGCAATCTGTCTATATCTCTGGCAACATACGGGAGCCTTTTGAGTTTTATCTCGCCTCGCCGGGAGACCGTCACAATATGGATTGGTCAGGGCGAAAACTATACCCGCGTCCTGATTACCTCTCTTCGTCTCGCAAACGTTTGGCTCCACAATTGATTTACAAGGGCGGTATTCTCAATGCCTGGCAGAAGAAAATGGCCGTTGCGTTGCACAGTGGCTTTTATCGAACGATGCCTGAATTGCCAGAAGTTCCCGCAGCCTCGGCAAATCTGGCCTGGTTTATCTATGATCTTGAACATGATGACGTGCAGGATACCTATCAGCTTGTTTTGACGCGAACTGTCTACACCCAATTCAAACATGCTTTGGACACCATCACAATGCCTGATGCAGGTCCGGTCGAGGATTTTGTAGCGCATTTGCAAGAGAGGCTTGATGCGCATCTCGAGGAACAAAACCCTCCCGATGCGCCTATCCTGACCGATGTTCTGGAAGTGTAGAGTGGCTTTCATGCAGCAGTTGAGTTTCATACCGGAAAATACGCACAAAATCGTCAATGTCGCTTCTGTGAAGCAGCGCAGCCCTTTTCGTTATCCGGGTGGCAAGACATGGCTTGTCCCACGAATTCGTCGTTGGCTGTTCAGTCTGCCCGCATTACCTGCTGAGTTTTTCGAGGTCTTTGCCGGAGGCGCGATTGTTGGCCTGACGGTGGCAGCCGACAAATTGGCCACTCACGTTACGCTGGTAGAGTTGGATGAGCAAGTTGCTGCGGTTTGGCGGGCCATTTTGGGTGGTGAAGGTGAATGGTTGGCCGAAGCGATCCTCACGTTCGAATTCAGCCCGGAAAATGTCGAGCGGATTCTCTCGCGTGGTTCTTCGTCACAACGGGAGCGGGCGTTCGAGACGATCCTGAAAAATCGGGTTAACCATGGCGGTATTCTCGCGCCCGGCGCAGGACGGATCAGGACAGGCGAAGGTCGTCGAGGGATGCAGTCACGGTGGTATCCAGAGACGCTTTATCACCGTATTCTCGAAATCGTTTCCCTTCGTGATCGTCTCACCTTTATTCAAGGCGATGGATTGCAGGTGCTCCGTGACCATGCGGATGATGCAGACACCGTGTTTTTCATTGATCCGCCCTATACTGCTGCCGGTAAACGAGCCGGTTCGCGCCTTTACACTTATCACGAGCTGGATCATGAGTTGTTATTTAGCATAGCAGAAACGCTGCGGGGTGATTTTTTGATGACGTACGATAATTGTCAAGGCGTGCGCCAGTTGGCGCGTAAACACGGTTTTGATATGGAGCCGATCGCGATGAAAAATACGCACCATGCCGAAATGACTGAATTACTGATCGGTAAAAATCTTGATTGGTTGCGATAGGAGATATGCCCCAATTCCAACCCCCTATTATTGCTGGAGGAAACGATGACTCGAAAACTTTCACATAAAAACCCGACGAATTTGAAGACGTTTTTATACGGCGCGCCGTACTATCCCGAACATTGGGATGCCGCCACGCGCGAGAAGGACCCGGAATGGATGGCCGAAGCGGGCTTCAACGTGGTGCGCATGGCGGAGTTCGCCTGGGACTTGATAGAACCGCGTGAGGGCGAGTTTGATTTCACCCTGTTCGACGAGACGATTGCCCGGCTCGGCGAAAAGGGCATCGCGACGATCCTTTGCACCCCCACGGCGACGCCGCCCCGCTGGCTCACGCGCGCGCACCCTGACGTGCTGCGCGTCAATGCGGACGGCGTGGCGATGCAACACGGCTCGCGGCAGCACGTTTGTTCGAGCGGTCCGGTTTTCCGCGCGTACAGCCGCGCGATCACTCAGGCGATGGCAGCGCACTTCGCAGACAATCCGCACGTCGTCGGCTGGCAGACCGACAATGAGCTGAACTGCCACTTCAGCGAGTGCCACTGCGAGAATTGCCAGGTCGCGTTCCGTGAGTTCCTGCGCGAAAAGTACCACGATGACATCGGCGCACTCAACGCGACGTGGGGTACGGCGTTCTGGGCGCTCACCTACGACAATTTCGACGAGATCGAGACGCCGAAAAACGCCAAGCCCGCCTACGCCAACCCCGCGCACCTGCTGGACTACGCCCGCTTCATCTCGTGGAACGTCACCCGCTTCCAGCGCGAGCAAGTTGACATCCTGCGGGCGGCGAACCCGGCGTGGTTCGTCACGCACAACGGGACGTTCCGCCACATTGACTATCGCGGCGACTTCACCCAAGACCTGGACTTCCTGGGCTTCGACGTGTACCCGTTCTTCGATCCCGATCCGGCGCACCGGCCTCTCAGCCAGGCGTTCAGCCTGGATCACGCCCGCGCGTGGTCGGGCAACTTTATGATTCCGGAGCAGCAGTCGGGGCCGGGCGGGCAGGGCGGCTACTTCCACGACACGCCTGAGCCGGACGAGATCAAGCGGATGGCGTACACATCCATTGCCCACGGCGCGGACAGCCTGCTTTTCTTCCGCTGGCGGACGTGCCGCTTCGGCGCGGAGGAGTACTGGTGCGGCATCCTCGATCACGACAACGTCCCCCGCCGCCGCTACGATGAGGTCAAGACGCTCGGCAAAGTGTTGCAGGCTCTCGGCCCGGAGGTTCTCGGCACGCACGTACGCGTGGACGTGGGCGTCGCCGCCGCCGATATGGAGGTCTACGACGCGCACGAGGCGCTCTCGTTGGGCCTCCCTTCGCCCTGGCAGATGGCGGCGCTGGTCCACGGCTTCTTCTACAAGCGCGGCTACGCGGTGGGCTGCGTGCATCCCTCCGACGATTTGAGCGGGCTGAAAGCCTACATCATCCCGCACTGGGCGCTCTTCAATCCTGAATGGGTGCCGAATCTGACGCGCTTCGTCGAGAACGGCGGCACGCTCGTCATCGGCGCGCGGACGGCGACGAAGGACTGGAACAACAACGTCATCGCCGAGACGCCGCCGGGTGTGCTGATTCCACTGACAGGCACGCGGGTCGCCGAATACGGTCGCCAGAACGCGCCCGACAAGCGCCCGCTGGCGATCAACTTCCCCAAGGCGAAAGTCCCCACTATGCACTGGTACGAACAACTGGACGTACTGCCCGGTTCCGCCGTGATGGCGCGCTGGGAAGGCCGCCTGCACCTCGAACGCAAGCCCGCCGTGATGATGAAGAAAATCGGCGCGGGCGCGGTGCTGTACGTAGGCACGTACTTCACCGACGAAATTCTTGAGCAGTTGCTCCCCGCGCTTCAGGAACGCAATGACCTCGCTCCGCTGTGGCCTGATACGCCGGAAGGTGTTCACGTTATCGTGCGGGAGAACGCCGAGAAACGCTTGTGGTTCTTCATCAATGATACCGATGGCTTTGTGTGCGTCGAGAACATCCCGGATGGGGTAGACCTGGGCAAAGCGCGCATCACAGGCAAATTCTACCTCAAACGCAACGAAGTCGCGGTGGTGAAACAAGCACTTGGGTGAGAAGGTCGTTAGAACGTTCGAACGTTCCAACATTTTGCTTAGGAGGCAGCGATGAAGCGACATACGATGTTGGGATTGTTGTTGGCCGTGTTGGTATTGCTGTTTGCCACCAGGTTATTTGCGGCCCGCGCTGCAGTTCCTCTACAAACGCTGGTGGAATTGACGCCAATGGCGTATCTGCCGTTTGTGGCGAGAGGCGGTGCCTGTGTTGGAAACGTCGTGCAGAACGGCGGATTTGAATTGGGCGATGTCGGCTGGTACACCAGCACCACCGGCATCGGCCCAAAGGCGCATCCATTGATCGGCGCGGTTGCGGACGGTTTTCGTCCCCACACCGGGCAATATGCCGCGCGGTTGGGCGGCTACGAGGGCGTGTGGGACGTGCTCACGCAGACGGTGACGATCCCTGCAAACGGACAACTGAGCTTTTGGTGGTGGATGGGAACCTACGAGACGTTGCCGCATCACGACGGGTTTTTGGCGCAGCTCATCTCGCCGGAAGGCTCATTGCTGCTCACCCTGGCTTCTCACGACGATCAGGCCGTCCAACAGCAGTGGCAGCAGGACGTGATTGACGTTTCGGCCTACGCCGGACAGATATTGACGCTGGTCTTTGAATCCTACAACGACAACTACTATTTCACCTGGTTTGATCTGGATGAGATTTGTCTTTGTACGGTTGCGGGGAACTGAGTAACCTTTCAGCGTTTGAACGTTCCAACGAAATTTCGAGAGGACTGCACGTGATGACCAACTTACCAAAACAATCCAGCGATCCACTCTCAGAGGTGACAGCCCATTACGAGGGCAGCGACGAGGCCGGGCGATTGCGTCAAATGACGGGACAGCTTGAACGCGTCCGCACGCAGGAACTCCTCACGCGCTATCTGCCTGCGCCGCCGGCCGTCATTCTGGACGTGGGCGGCGGCGCGGGGATTTACGCGCTGTGGCTGGCGGAACTGGGCTACACGGTGCACCTGATTGATCCGACGCCCAAGCACGTTGAGCAGGCGCGCGCGGCCTCGGCGGCGCAACCGGCGCATCCCCTCGCCAGCGCCGAACTCGGCGACGCGCGGGCGCTGCACTGGCCCGACGCCAGCGCCGACGTCGTGCTGCTGCTCGGCCCGCTGTATCATCTGCCGGAGCGCGAGGAGCGGGTGCAGGCCTGGTGCGAGGCCCGACGCGTGGTGCGCGACGGCGGCCTGATCGTCGCGGCGGCCATATCGCGTTTTGCTTCGACGTTGGACGGTCTGTTTTCGGGCTTTATGGATGATCCGGTGTTCGTTAACATCGCCCAAGAGGACGTGCGCAGCGGGCAGCACCGCAATCCCACGCAACATCCCGGCTATTTTACCACCGCTTACTTTCATCATCCCGAAGAGCTGAAATGTGAAATTTCCTACGCCGGTTTGCAACACGTGGCGACGCTGCCCGTGGAAGGCGTCGGCTGCATGTTGCAGAACTTTGCGGATCACTGGCAGGACCCTGGACGCCGCGAGCGTCTGCTGGAAGTCTTGCGCTGGCTGGAATGCGAGCCGTCCCTGCGTGGAGCCACCGGGCACCTCCTGGCAGTCGCGCGGAAAATAAAAACGTAGCGCAAGCTGTCAGCTTGCGATATGGGCAAACTAACAGTTTGCCCTACGTTTCTGTTCGTTCGTGGGGATTAGTAGCGCAAGCTGTTAGCTTGCGGCATGGGCAAACTAACAGTTTGCCCTACGTTTCTGTTCGTTCGTGGGGATTAGTAGCGCAAGCTGTTAGCTTGCGATATGGGCAAACTGACAGTTTGCTTTACGTTTCTGTTCGTTCGTGGGGATTAGTAGCGCAAGCTGTTAGCTTGCGATATGGGCAAACTGACAGTTTGCTTTACGTTTCTGTTCGTTCGTGGGGATTAGTAGCGCAAGCTGTTAGCTTGCGATATGGGCAAACTAACAGTTTGCCCTACGTTTCTGTTCGTTCGTGGGGATTAGTAGCGCAAGCTGTTAGCTTGCGATATGGGCAAACTAACAGTTTGCCCTACGTTTCTGTTCGTTTGTAGGGATTAGTAGCGCAAGCTGTTAGCTTGCGATATGGGCAAACTGACAGTTTGCTTTACGTTTCTGTTCGTTCGTAGGGATTGGTAGCGCAAGCTGTCAGCTTGCGGCATGGGCAAACTAACAGTTTGCCCTACGTTTCTGTTCGTTCGTGGGGATTAGTAGCGCAAGCTGTTAGCTTGCGATATGGGCAAACTAACAGTTTGCCTACGTTTCTGTTCGTTTGTAGGGATTAGTAGCGCAAGCTGTTAGCTTGCGATATGGGCAAACTAACAGTTTGCCCTACATTTCATTCGTGAGGGTTGGTGTGGATTCGCGGTTTATTTCCAGGGAGGCAAGATGCGCATAGGGTGGATGCTTTATGCGGGTTTGTTACTGGTCGGCTTGACGGCATGTGCGACAGCGAAGCCGACGCCGCAAACTGTCACCACCGACGGCGGGACGTGGGAGTTGGTGTGGGCGGATGAGTTCGACGACAGCGGCTTGCCCGATCCCGAAAAGTGGAGCTACGAAACGGGCTTTGTTCGCAACGACGAGCTGCAATACTACACCGCGAAGCGTACGGAAAACGCCCGCGTGGAAAATGGCACGCTCATCATCGAAGCGCGCAAGGACGGCCACGCCGTGCCCGGCGCGACTCGCGGCTACACCTCCGCCAGCCTGCACACCAAAGCCACCGCCACGTGGACCTACGGGCGCATCGAAGTGCGGGCAAAGCTGCCGCAAGGGGTGGGGACGTGGCCTGCAATTTGGATGCTCGGCGCCAACATCGACGCCGTGGGCTGGCCCAAGTGCGGCGAAATCGACATTATGGAGCACGTGGGCTTCGAACCGGGGCGAATCTACGGCACCGTCCACACGCAGGCTTATAATCATATGAAGGGGACTGCCAGAAGTGGTCATCTCTCGTTGCCAGATCCTTTCGCGGATTTCCACGTTTATGCTATTGAGTGGTTCGAGGATCACATTGACTTTTTTGTGGATGACCGCAAGTACTTCACCTTCAAGAACGAAAACGCCGGCGTCGATGCCTGGCCTTACGATGCGCCGCATTACCTCATCCTCAACCTGGCAATCGGCGGCGCGTGGGGCGGGCAGAAGGGCGTGGATGATAGCATCTTCCCGCAACCGTATGTCATCGATTACGTAAGGGTGTTTGAGCTTGTTGAAGGGAATTGATGACGATGCCAAACTATGATGCACAATTGGGATATGCCTTTCGGTTTACTCAGGATGACTTGCTTGCGAATCAAAGAGAACGTGTGACGGAGGATCAGGTTGCAATCTTGCGGGAGCAACAACAGATTTACGGGCTTCTGCTGATTGTCTTAAGCTTTGCACTCTTTGTCATCCTCGTCGTTTCTTGCGCTTGGATGGAGAAAAATCTGGAAAACTATAACTGGGCAGGTCTTCTCGTTGTTGTTGTACTGGGTGCATTTGGCTACATTACGAAGAAGTTCATCGACTATCAGAAAGATATAAAACAAGCAAAGGTTGAATGTGTGTGCGGAGACATAGGGCTCGACATAACTGTATACCGATACAGCGCACATTATTCACTTGAGCTAGGTGCGCAACGTTTTCACTTGCGTAGTAAAGAACAATTATTGGCATTTGAAAATGGGAATTTTTATTGCATCTATTATGCTCCTCGTAGTCTATATGTTCTATCTGCGGAGAAGGGCGACCCTTTTAACCCAAACAGGGGCGGTGCTGTCACAAGTACCCTCTCCCAGCAACGCTTCGGTGCACACGCCCAAAACTACGTCACCAGCCTCGTCCACGCGAAGGGCGCGGACCTGGATCGCCTGCTCGAACTCGCGCAGCCGCGACCGTACTGGCACGTCCTCGACGTGGCGACGGGTGGGGGGCACACGGCGCTCAAGTTCGCGCCACACGTCGCGCGCGTCGTCGCCAGCGACATCACGCCGCAGATGCTCAAGGCGGCGGAAGCGCATATCACCGGCAAGGGCGTGCGCAACGTCGAGTTCAGGGAAGCGCGCGCGGAACACCTGCCCTTCGATAGCAACACCTTCGACCTCGTGACGTGCCGTATCGCGCCACATCACTTCGACGATGTGGGGAAGTTCGTCAAAGAGGCTGCGCGTGTGGTGCGACCCGGCGGGCTGGTGCTCGTGCAGGATCAAGTGATGCCGGAGGATCCGCTGGTTGCCGGCTACGTAGAGGCCTTCGAGAAGTTGCGCGATCCAAGCCACAATCACGCCCTTACGGAGAGTGAGTGGCGCGCGGCGTTCGCGGCTGCGGGATTGACGCTGGAGCACGTCGAAACGCTCGCCAAGTCCCACAGCTTCGAGGAATGGACGACAACCCAGGCGGTGACGCCGAGCACAAAGGCGTGTTTGGAGGCGTTGGTCGCCGGCGCGCCGCCTGCTGCTGTCGAATGGCTGCACCCTTGCGATTTTGGCACGCCGGAGGCGACGTTCGTGAATGTCCACATCATTCTGGCGGGAAGGAAGGGCGGGTGAGCGAATCAGCGAATGGGCGAGTGGGTGAATGAGCGAATCGCTGAATGAGTGCGGGGGGTGGTGGCGAAGGGGCTTGCGGAGAGTTTTTGATCTTCTAAAGGAGACGATCCTCGCCTGGCGGCGCGACAAGGCGTCGCGGCTGGCGGCGGCGCTGGCGTACTACGCGATCTTTTCGATTACCCCGCTGCTGGTCATCATCATCGCTATCACCGGACTGGTGTTTGGCGAGCGCGCCGCCCAGGCCGAAATTGCCCACCAACTCGAAGACCTCGTGGGGTTGGAAGCGGCGTTGATGATCGAGAACATGCTCGCCAACTTCGGCAACACCGCTTCGGGTATCCTTACCTCCCTCGTCGGTTTGGTGACGCTGCTGTACGGCGCAAGCGGATTGTTCAATCACGTCCAGGGGACGCTCGACACGATCTGGCACGCGCCGCCCCGGTTGGGCAATGGCGTTGTGCATTTTGTCAGGCAGCGCGTGTTGCACATCGCCATGGTCTTCGGAGTGGGGGCTTTGCTGATGCTCACACTGTTTGCGGAGCTTGTCATCACGGCGATCACGGAGTATCTCAACCTGGAGAGCCTGCCGTGGGCGCGCAATTTCCTCGTTTCGCTGGTGATGCTTACGGTGATGTTTGCCATCATCTTCAAGATTCTGCCCCAGGTCAAAATCGCGTGGCGCGACGTGCTCATCGGTGCGGCGGTGACGTCGCTGCTGTTCAATGTGGGCCGGCTCCTCATCGGCGCGTACATGCGCTGGAGCAACATCGGTTCCATTTTCGGCGCTGCCGGATCGCTGGCGGTGCTGCTGGTCTGGGTCTATTACTCGGCGCAGATTTTTCTGCTGGGTGCCGAATTCACCCACATCTACGCGCTGAAGTTTGGCTCGCTGCGTAAACCGCCGGCACTCCCTCTCGAAGAGAAAATCGTGTCTTTGCCTGAAGTGCCGCCTGCGAAAAACGACAGTGCGCCGCTTCCGATTCACTCCGCCGGTGAAGTCGAGCCGGCATCGCCATCTGCTGAAACGAAGCGCCGCATTCAACCGAAGAAGGTGTTGGCGATCACGACAGTGGCGGGAACAGTCGTCGCCTCGGCACTTGGCGCGAGTTTGTGGTATCGCAAGCGCAAGGAGAAGACAGAATCGTAATTTGGCTTTTCCCGGTTTTGTACGATAATGATAACCGTTTTCTACGTAAATCTGACGTACTGAAAAGGAGATCAATGCACATCACAGACGGAAAGGTCGTACATATTCATTACACGTTGACGGATGATACCGGGGAAGTTCTGGATACTTCATCAGGGCAGGAGCCGCTCGTCTATCTGCACGGCGCGGGCAACATCATCCCTGGCCTGGAAAATGCGCTGGAGGGCAAGACGGTGGGCGACACGCTGACCGTGGTGGTGCCCCCTGAGCAAGGCTACGGCGTGCGCAACGCCGAGCTGGTGGATACGGCCTCGCTGTCGCAATTTCCGGACTCCGCGCAGGTCGAGGTAGGCGTGAGTTTCCGGGTACAAATGGGGGATATGATGTACATCGCCACCGTCACGGACATCGACGGCGATACCGTGACCTTTGACATGAACCACCCGCTGGCCGGCGTCACGCTGAACTTCGACGTGGCTGTGGTGGACGTGAAAGACGCCACGCCGGAGGAACTGTCGCACGGCCACGTCCACGCGCATGGAGGACATGCGCACTAACACCTAAAGACCTGACAGGTCTTCCGAAACCTGTCAGGTCTGTTTATTACATCAATCAGGCGAGGTCAAAACGGTCGAGGCTCATGACTTTGTCCCACGCGGCGACAAAGTCGCGCACGAACTTTTCCTGACCGTCCGCGCTTCCGTAGACTTCCGCCACAGCCCGTAGTTGGGAGTTCGACCCGAAGATGAGGTCAACGCGGGTGGCGGTCCACTTGCGTTCGCCCGTGGCGCGGTCACGCCCCTCGAAGACCTCTGCATCCTCTGTGATTGGCTTCCATGCGGTGCTCATGTCGAGCAGATTCACGAAGAAGTCATTGGTGAGCGCCCCCGGTCGCTCGGTGAAGACACCGTGCGGGGCGTGCCCGTAGTTCGCATTCAAGACGCGCAGGCCGCCCACGAGTACCGTCATCTCCGGCGCGGTCAGCGTGAGCAGTTGCGCGCGATCCACCAGCAGCTCCTCCGGCCTGACGGAGAATTTGGTTTTGAGGTAGTTGCGGAACCCGTCGGCAACCGGTTCGAGCACGGAGAAGGACGCCGCGTCGGTTTGCTCCGGTCTTGCATCCGTGCGTCCCGGCGCAAAGGGCACGGTGACATCGTAACCGGCATTTTTTGCCGCTTGCTCGACAGCGGCGCATCCACCCAGCACGATCAAGTCGGCGAGGGATACCTTCTTCCCGCCGGTCTGCGCGGCGTTGAACGCTTTCTGGATGCTTTCAAGGGTTTCGAGCACTTTTGCCAGTTGCTCCGGCTGGTTTACCTGCCAATCCTTCTGCGGTTCAAGCCGGATACGCGCGCCGTTCGCCCCACCGCGATAGTCCGAGCCACGGAATGTTGAGGCTGACGACCAGGCGGTGTAGACCAGTTCTGAGATGGACAGTCCCGCGGCCAGGATTTTGCTCTTGAGATCGGCGATGTCTTGCGCGTCGATGAGGATATGATCCACAGCGGGCACTGGGTCTTGCCAGATCAGCTCTTCCTCAGGAACCTCCGGGCCGAGATAGCGCGAGCGCGGCCCCATGTCGCGGTGCGTCAGCTTGAACCACGCGCGGGCAAAGGCGTCGGCGAACTCTTCCGGGTGCTCGTGGAAGCGCTTGGCGATCTTGCGATACGCCGGATCCATGCGCAGTGCGAGATCCGCCGTGGTCATAATGGTCGTCACCCGTTTCGACGGATCGTGCGCGGCCGGGGCGAGGTGCTTCTCGTCCGGGTTGACCGGCACCCACTGCCAGGCGCCGGCGGGGCTTTTCACCAGATTCCAATCGTAGCCGAACAGCATATCGAAATAGCCCATGTCCCACTGGATCGGGTTTGGCGTCCACGGGCCTTCGATGCCGCTGGTGATTGTATCATCGCCTTTACCGCTGCCGAAGCTGCTCTTCCAACCGAGGCCTTGCTCTTCGATAGGGGCAGCCTCCGGCTCGCGTCCCACGTAGGTCGCCGGGCCAGCGCCGTGAGTTTTGCCGAACGTGTGCCCGCCAGCGATCAATGCGACTGTCTCTTCGTCATTCATCGCCATGCGCGCGAAGGTCTCGCGGACATCGCGGGCAGAAGCGACTGCATCGGGGATGCCGTTCGGCCCTTCCGGGTTCACGTAGATCAGGCCCATCTGCACGGCAGCCAGTGGATTCTCTAGCTCGCGGTCGCCGCTGTAGCGCTTGTCGCCCAGCCACTCGCTCTCGGCCCCCCAGTAAACGTCCTCTTCCGGCTCCCAGATGTCCACGCGCCCGCCGCCAAAGCCGAAGGTCTTGAAGCCCATGGATTCCAGCGCACAGTTGCCCGCCAGGATCATCAGATCGGCCCACGAAATCTTGCGACCATATTTTTGTTTGATCGGCCAGAGCAGCCGGCGGGCCTTGTCGAGGTTGGCGTTATCCGGCCAACTGTTGAGGGGTGGGAATCGTTGGTTGCCGGTTCCGGCGCCGCCACGCCCGTCACCCATGCGGTACGTCCCGGCGCTGTGCCACGCCATGCGGATGAACAGCCCGCCGTAGTGACCGTAGTCGGCCGGCCACCAGTCTTGCGAGTCGGTCATCAGCGCGTAGAGGTCCTTCTTCAAAGCCGCAAAATCCAGTTTCTTGAACTCCTCAGCGTAGTTGAAATTCTCATCCATGGGGTTGCTCTTGGCCGAGTGTTGATGCAGGATCCGGAGGTTCAACTGGTTCGGCCACCAGTCCTGATTCGTCGTCCCTCTGCCAGTCATCGGTTTGGCAGTTTTGCCTGTGACCGGGCATTTACTTTCTTCAGTCATTGTTGTTCTCCTTTCGTTTTTGATTTGGATTTGTAATGCTGATCGCGCGCTGGAAGCGCCGTTTCGTCAACAGATTAAGCAGATTTAGCAGGTTACTTGCGACCACATTTGTCAGGTTTCACCTCCTTCGAAGCAGTTTTGACTGGATTGCACCATTTCAGGCGTCAATGTTTTGATGTGTGTCAGGTGCAGCGTCACGCCGACTGCGATCACGCCGAGCAATCCGCGCAGCCACCAATTGTCGATCACGCCGAACGCGGTGTAGCCGATGACGCCCCAGAGCATCACCAAAGCCAGGATTTTGGATTTTAGCGTTACCGCGCGGTACTCCCGGTAGTAGCGGATGTAGTTCCCAAACCACTTGTGATGGACGAGCCAGTTATACAACCGGTCCGAACTGCGCACGAAGCACGCCGCTGCCAGCAGTAAGAAGGGCGTAGTGGGGAGCACTGGCACGAAGATACCGAGCATCGCTACCCCCACACAGATAATCCCCGCGGTCACCAGGATTGTCTTGCGCAGCGTCGCTTTATCCATCGCCGAACTCGTTTTTAGATTTCGACGCCGAACACTTCGCGGACGATCAGGCCGACGACAAAGCTCAACGCCGCCACGCCCAGACTCAACCCTGCCATTTCCAGGAAGCGTTGTTTGAACGGCTCATCTTTGGCGACGGCGATGTAGTAGTTGAACACAGCGATGATGGCGATTCCTATGGCCAGGGTGATGGCGAGCGCGGCGATATAGTTCTGCAAGAGCAGATAGGGCAGGATCAGCAATAACACCGTCACGATGTACGCCGCGCCGGTGTAGAGAGAGGCTTTGAGAGGGCTTTTATTTGTTTCCTCGGATTTGGTGGACAGGTATTCGGAGGTCGCCATGGAAAGTGCTGCTGCGATGCCTGTGATCGTGCCGCTCAATGCAATCAGCCGCGTGTTTTGGAAGGCGAGCGTCAGTCCGGCGAGTGTGCCTGTCAATTCGACCAGCGCGTCGTTCAGTCCCAACACCATCGAACCGGCGTAGCGTAGTTTTTCTTCGTCGAGCAACCCGATGAGCGTCTCCTCGTGCTCGTGTTCGGTGCGCATGATCGCCTCGGCCTCTGGGATGTAGGCTTTCAGCGTCTCGTACTCTTCCTGCGCATCGTGCTCGCCGCGTTCCAGCAGTTTGACGCCAAATGTGAAACCGAACACGCGGCTGGTCGCGTAGTACAGCCAGATTTTCGCGCGCTCCGGTTTGACCTCTTGCTGCGTGTAGCGTTTCCACTGCTGATAGTGGCCCAATTCATCGGCGGCGATCTGTTCTACAATGCGCCGGTTTTCGGGCGACTTGATCGTTTGCGCCAGCCGTTTGTAGATGTGGTGACCAGTCAATTCATCGCGCTGATACCGCAGCAGTTTTTCGTGTATTTCTGGGTTGATGGCCATGGTGTTCCTTCCTCTTACTCGGTTTCGCGTTTCTGGCACTTCGGGCAGAGGCCATAGAAGATGACTTGATGGTGATCAATTTGATACCCCGTTGTTTCTTCAGGGGGGAGGGCGAGTCCGGGAAAATCGTGGCGGACATCCACCAGCGTATGGCAACGTGTGCAGAAGAGGTGGTGGTGTACGCCGGCATTGGTGTCGTAGTGCAGGCCGCCTTCGCTGAAGTCAAAGGTTTCAGCCAGTCCACCCAGGGCGACCAGCTCGCGGAGCGTGTTGTACACGGTCGCGCGTGACACATCGGGCATCCTCGCCGTAATGCTTTGGTAGATCTGCTCTGCAGTAGGGTGTCCATCCCACTGTGTCAGCGTCTCCAAGATAGCTCGCCGCTGCGGTGTGATTCTCCGCCCACTTTGACGGAATAATTGGATAAGCTTTTCGAGTGATGGCATCATTTTCCTTAATTTTAAAAATTATTAATTCTTAATAATTATAAATTATAAACACGGAATGTCAAGAGTTGTTGATAGTTTTATCTTCCCTATTGACATCTTTTTGTTTTCGTCTATAATATGAATAAGTTAGGTACAAATAAATTAAACATATCAACGATTCAGGGAGGATCAAAATGGCTGAGACAGTGTATGATTTTACGGTGACGTCGATGATGGGGCTGCCCAAGTCGTTAGCCGATTACAAGGATAACGTGCTGTTAATCGTCAACACGGCAAGCAAATGTGGTTTCACGCCCCAATTTGCGGGCTTACAGGCGCTCTACGAAAAGTATCATGAGCGGGGCTTTGAGATTCTGGGCTTCCCCTGCAACCAGTTTATGAATCAGGACCCCGGCACAAACGAGGAAATTCAAAACTTCTGCCAGGTAAACTATGGCGTAACTTTCCCTATGTTTGCCAAGATTGATGTGAATGGGTCCAACGCGCATCCGTTGTACGAGTATTTGAAAAAAGCTGCTCCGGGCGCGTTGGGGATGAAGGCCATCAAATGGAACTTCACCAAGTTTCTGGTGGATGCGCGAGGGAACGTTGTCAAGCGTTTTGAACCCAATGTCGAGCCGGCGGATATTGCGCCTGACATTGAAGCGCTCTTGAAATAAGGTAAAATAAGGTATACTCATTCTTGAAAGCAAGGTGTTTCTATGAAAGACCGACAACGACAAATGGCTGTGGTTTTGACCCTTGTAGCAACGCTTGTCGTCAATGTGTTGGCGAATAGCCTGCCGCTCAATGGTTTGACGACCGGCGAAATTTCCGATAGTTTTCAGGTCTATTTCGTCCCGGCGGGTTACGTGTTCTCCATCTGGGGCGTGATCTACATCGGCCTGATCGCCTACGCTATCTTTCAGGCGTTGCCCTCGCAGCGCGAGAATCCACGCCTGCGGGCCACCGGTTGGTGGATCGCTCTTGGCGGACTGGCGAACAGTGCCTGGATTTTCCTGTGGCATTACCAGCAATTCCCCCTGACCGTCATTGCGATGCTGCTGTTGCTTGCCACGCTCATCATCACGTACCTGCGCCTGGGAACCGGCCACACGAAAGTCTCCACAACGGAGACCTGGGCGGTGCGCGTCCCGTTCAGCATCTATCTGGGATGGATCACGGTGGCGACGGTAGCGAATATCACCGACCTGCTGTACTACTGGAACTGGAATGGTTTCGGGATTGCGCCGGAAGTCTGGATGGGGATTATGCTGGCGGCGGTGTTGGTGATTGCGACGCTGATGGCGTTCACGCGCCGTGATGTGGCCTACGCGCTGGTACTGTTGTGGGCGCTGGCCGGGATTGGGGTGAAACACGCGGCGGTGGCTGCGGTTGCTATCCCCACCTGGATTACCTTCGCACTGGTGGCGCTCACATTGGCCGCAGCGTTATTTCTGCGCCGTCCCCGGCACACTGGATAAATGTACGCCTGGTTGGTGCGCCGCGCCTGCACCGACCGGATAAAATTGTAAGGCGCACTACTATCACGAAAAGGAGAGATTGATATGGAAGAGAACACCGTTTCTATGCCGCGCATCGGCGATAAGGCTCCAGCGTTCAAGGCTGTGACGACCCAAGGGGAGATCAACTTCCCGGAGCAGTACGCTGGCCACTGGGTCATTCTGTTCAGCCACCCGGCTGACTTTACCCCCGTCTGCACGTCAGAATTTATAACGTTCGCCACTCTGGAGCAAAAGTTTGCTGAGGTAAATTGCAAGCTGGTGGGCTTATCAGTGGATGGATTGTACAGCCACATTGCCTGGCTGCGCACCATCAAGGAGAAGATCGAGTACAAGGGGATGAAAAATGTCGAGGTGCGCTTCCCGCTGATTGAGGACATTACGATGGAAGTCGCCAGGAAATATGGCATGATCCAGCCCGGCGAAAGCTCCACCAAGGCGGTACGGGCTGTGTTCGTGATTGACCCCAAGGGCGTTATCCGCGCCATCATCTATTACCCGCTGAGCCTGGGGCGCAACTTCGACGAGTTGTATCGGGTGGTCGTCGCGCTGCAAACTGCCGATGCCTTCAGCATTGCTACGCCAGCCGATTGGCGGCCCGGCGACGATGTGATTGTCTCACCGGCAGGCTCCTGTGGGGTGGCGCAAGCGCGTATGGAAGGCAAAGAGGATATGGAGTGCAAAGATTGGTTCTTCTGCACCAAGAAAATCTCTGCTGAACAGGTCTGGGACGCGGTGAAGAAACCTCAATGAAAAATTGGCTGCGCGATTAGTATAAATCGGCAAAGCCCCTGGATTATTTTTGCATAGGCGGAACGTGAGGCGCTTTCTGCGAGCGCCTCACGTTTTTTGTTTCCCAGTTGCGTCGTTTGCGTTTCTTTCGTATTGATGATAAAGTCATTTCCGCTGCTTGACTATCTGACTCATGACTATGCGACTCTTTAGGGAGGGGTTATGACTGAAAAGTTTTTCTCTACACGGGTGACGCCGGATTGGGAGGCGTTGCGCGATTGTATCATGCGCAAGGGAACGCCGAAACGGGTGCATCACATTGAGTTGTTCCTCGATGGGGAAGTGCAGGAGGCAGTGTGCCAACGCTTTGGCCTGCTCGCCGGGTTGGACGAGGCTGATCCGTACTTCGTCTGGAAGCGGCAGATTCGCATCCAGCGGTTTCTCGGCTACGATTATGTGCGCCAGGGCGCGGACAACATCGAGATGCCGCTGCGCCGCGCAGAGACCGAGGACACCGCCGGGTTGCAGCGCGCTGGAGGTCGCTCTTACGTGGACGAACGCCGTGGGCCGATCACCAACTGGGACGAATTCGAGCAGTACCCCTGGCCTGATCCCCACACACTGACATACCACGCGCTGGAATGGTATGAGCGCAACTTGCCCGACGATATGTGCATCATCGGCAGCGGCGGCTTCGCGCACTTTGCGGAGTACGTCACCTGGCTGATGGGCTATGAGACGCTGTGCTACGCGCTTTACGATCAGCGCGATCTGGTGCAGGCGATTGCGGACCGTTTGCTGGATTTGTACACGGTCGTTTTGGGGCGCATCCTCGAATTCAAGCGCGTGGAAATCGTTTGGGGCAGCGACGATATGGGTTTCAAGACCGGTACGCTCATCAGCCCCAAAGACCTGCGCGCGTTCGTCTTCCCTGGCCACAAGAAGATGGCAGCGATGGCGCACGCGGCGGGCAAGCCGTATCTGCTGCACGCCTGCGGCAACCTCAACGCGATTATGGAAGATCTCATCGAGGATGTGAAAATTGACGCCAAGCACTCCTTTGAGGACACGATTGAGGACGTGCGCGACTTAAAAGTGCGTTACGGTCACCGCATCGCTCTGCTCGGCGGCATTGACCTCGATTTCCTGTGCCGAGCCGACGAAGCTGCCGTCCGCGCGCGGGTGCGGGATACGCTCGACGTGTGCCAGCCGGGCGGCGGCTATTGCCTGGGCACGGGCAACAGCGTGGCGAATTACATTCCACTGGAGAATTATCTTGCCATGCTTGACGAAGGCCGGAATTACGCGCGTTGAAAAACGTTCGAACGTTTCAACGTTGAGGAGGAATACGTTATGAACTTCGTCTTTTTCATCCCCGATGAGATGCGCGCCGAAAGCGTCTCGTGTTACGGGCATCCGCTGGTTTCAATGCCCAACTACGACCGGCTCGCCGCCGAGGGGACGCGCTTCGAGCAATGTCACGTGCAGCACAGCGTCTGCTCGCCGTCGCGGTGCAGTTTGATGACGGGCTGGTATCCGCACGTCGCCGGGCATCGGACGTTGTGGCATTTGCTGCGCCCGCATGAGCCGAGCCTTTTTCGCTATCTCAAGGAGGCCGGCTATCATATCGAATGGTACGGTAAGAACGATTTGTACGCTGCTGCGTCTTTCGCCACTGCGGTGGATCACTTTGCGGATTTCGAGGGTGGGCATGCTGGATCGAATCTCTTCCGGCCAGACGAGCCGGGTTACTACAGTTTCCTCTACGAGCCGTTCCCCGGCCAGCCGGTGGAGACCGGCGACATGCGCCGCGTACAGGCCGGCATTGACTTCTTGCGCAACCACGCCCGGCAGACCGAGCCGTTCGTGCTGTACCTGCCGCTCTCAATGCCGCATCCGCCCTATGCCTGCCCGCAGCCGTTCCACGATAGGGTGAATCCGGCGGACATTCCCCCGTTGCGCCCCGCAAATTTGCCGCATAAGCCGGATTACTTCGATTTGATTCGCCGTTACCGCCGTCTGGACGAAGTTCCTGACGAGATTTTCGCCAAAATCCAGGCCGTCTATCTCGGCTGCAACAGCTACGTGGACTGGATGCTCGGCCAGTTGCTCGACGCGCTCGACGAGACCGGCCTGGCGGAGAACACGTGCCTCATCGTCACCAGCGACCACGGCGACTGGGCCGGCGATTACGGCCTGGTGGAGAAGTGGCCGAGCGCCCTCGACGACACGCTGACCCGTGTGCCGCTCATCATCCGTGCGCCGGGTGGGACGGCGGGCCACGTCGTCCACGAACCGGTGGAGTTCTTTGACATCATGGCGACGGTGCTGGACCTGGCGGGCGTGGAAGCGCGACACACTCATTTTGCGCAGTCGCTCGTTCCGCAACTTCGTGGCGCCCCCGGCGATCCAGACCGCGCCGTCTTCGCCGAGGGCGGCTACGATCCACACGAGCCGCACGTTTTCGAGGGTCGCGCCAATGAGATCATCTTCCGCGATGCAACAAACATTTACTATCCCAAAGGGCGGCAACAGCAGGAGCATCCCGAAAGCGTCTGCCGCGCCGTGATGCTACGCACACTCGACTACAAGCTCGTGCGTCGCCCGCTTGGTGTGAGCGAGTTGTACGACCTGCGCGCCGATCCGCGTGAGTTACGCAACGTTTACGCCGACTCGTCCTACGCCGACATCCGCGCGCAAATGGAGTCGGGTTTGCTCGATTGGTACATCCGCACGGCGGACGTCGTCCCGGTGGGTGAGGACCCGCGCGGGTTGCCCTGCGATAATGCTTGCGCCGGATCATAATCCGGCGCTGCGGGGGCGGCGGATTGTGATCCGCCTTAAGCGTTGAAGTAGGAGGAACAAAATGGCTTACATGGTGATGGTCGTTGCTGACGATGTGGATCAATTGAACGCCATATTGGAGGCGTGGAAGGACATTCACATTGACGATGTCGTGTTCGTGGATAGCACGTGCTTTCATCGCGCTGCTGTGAAAAGCCGCCATATTCCTATGCGGTTTATGTTTGAGACGTTGGGTGGCCGGCAGCAATGCTCGGTGACGATGTTCGGTATCGTCGCCGACGAAAATATCGTGCAGCAGTGTCTTGCGCAGGCCGAAACGGTGCTCGGTGATCTCGACGCGGCAACGAACGCGCTGTTGGCGGCGTGGCCGCTGTCGGTCGTCAAAGGCTTTCCCAAGCATCCCAAGCGTCAGGGAGGCTCCTGATGATCTGGCTGACTTTCTTTATCAGTGCTGTGGTTCTGATTATCGCGGCGGTCAAGCTGTCTGAATATGGGGATGCGATTGCCTTTCATACCAAACTCGGTGGCATGTTCATCGGCGCGTTGCTCATTGCCAGCGCCACGTCGCTGCCGGAGCTGCTGACGATGATCAACTCGATCAACCAGGGGCACATCAATCTCACGGCGGGCGATCTTTTCGGCAGCAGTATGTTCAATATGATGCTGCTCGGTGTGCTGG
>Ga0208197_1000147_pt1 | contig 94116 bp, 72 predicted proteins | sample AD_JPNNA4_MetaG_FD_184444 | JGI IMG/M metagenome (GOLD analysis project Ga0208197, IMG submission 184444) | Active sludge microbial communities of municipal wastewater-treating anaerobic digesters from Japan - AD_JPNNA4_MetaG (SPAdes) (version 2) | ecosystem: Engineered > Bioreactor > Anaerobic...
TTTAAAAAAAGATTATTCTACCTCTTATGAATTTGTAGACGCCGCATTATCCATAGATCCGACAAATAATAAGGCGCGCTATCTGCAAAGCGTTATTGAAAGGTATTAGGTTTCAAAATTGAATATTATTTACGGTCCCGTATCTTCGAGAAGATTTGGCTCCTCTTTAGGAATAAGTATTGTAGAGAATAAAACATGTAACTTCGACTGCGTTTACTGCGAACTCGGCAGATCTCCCCGCGTCGAGTACAAATACGGAGATTATGAAATTCCCGATAAAGTTATCGACGAGCTAAATCTCTACGTCAAAAATCTTAAAGTTAATATCGACGTTCTAACGGTAACCGGATATGGAGAGCCGACTCTAAACAGAAATATTGCCGAAATCGCCCGAAAAATAAAAGAGAACTACCCTCGATACCCTACTCTTTTACTGACAAATTCGACTCATCTTGACAAAAAAGAAGTAATATCTTCTTTTAAATATTTTGATCGGATAATACCAAGTTTAGACGCGGTAAGCGAGGAAGTTTATCAAAAAATTAATAGACCCATAAAAGAGATAACCGCCCGAAAGATAATTGAAAATATAACTATTTTACGCGCTAATTTTAGCGGTTCTCTTGAACTGGAAATACTGTTTTGCGACGGAATAAACTCCTCCGAATCTGAGATAAATTTGCTTAAAAACGCTTGCTCTAAAATCAAACCGGATAAAGTATGGGTAAATACGGTTTATCGCAATCCCGCGTATCCTGAAATTAAGCCGATTTCAAATAAATTATTGGAAAAACTAAATCTTTTTTTTAACGGGGAGAAAAATGATACATTTAAAATCTAAAGACGAGATAGAAAGAATAAGAGAGTGCGGGATTTGCAGCGCCGAACTTTTTAAATATCTTGAAAATTATATGAAAGAAGGCATAACGACAAAAGAGTTAGATAGAATTTCTGAAGATTTTATTATTAAAAAAGGTTTCAAACCTTCCTTTAAAGGTTACATGGGGTATCCTTCGTCGATTTGCGCGTCGGTAAATGAAGAGATAATTCACGGATTGCCCTGCTCAAGAAAATTGAAAAGCGGCGATATAGTGGGGATAGACGTTGGAATTCAAAAAAAAGGATACATCAGCGACAGCGCTCGAACTTACGCTATCGGCAATATTTCTCCTAACCATAAAAAACTACTAAAAAGAACTGAAAGTTTTTTATATTTAGCAATAATGAAAATAAAAGCTATGGTTGAGATTAACGATATTAGCGGAACTATCGAAGACCTAACCCGAAAATATAAATACGGCGTGGTCTACGACTATTGCGGTCACGGCGTCGGATATAAAAACCACGAAGAACCGGAAATACCAAATTATAGATTCCCCGGGGGAAAACGAAAATTAAAACCCGGAACGGTGATCGCTATCGAACCGATGATAAATATGGGCGAAGACGGCCAATTCGTTTTAGACGACGGATGGACGGTAGTTACAGTCGACGGAGAATATTCCGCTCATTTTGAGAACACAGTCGCGGTTACGGAAAACGGATACGACATCTTAACGATAAACCCCGACGATTTAAAATCAATATTACAAAAATATTCAAACGGCGTTGTGGAAGATTAGCCCTAATAATTAGACGCAATTTTACGTATAGTAGACATATTGGGGATAATTTTCGATTAGAAGCTCGTATAATAGCCGTTTTCGAGCGGCGATATCTAACAGTTGTGTCATTTTACCCAAAAAGTCGTTTTTCAATTTATCGATCCTTAATTTCTTACCAACAATCTCAAGAAATCCTTCCAACCCGTATTTCATAACGCCGTTATAGAAGAACAGTATAATATCTCGAACCGTTGAAGCCATACCGAATTCGTTATACAAAGAATGCCATCTTTTTATTTGTAGATAGTCCGCTTCGCTAATCCTGAGATATTTATCCAATCTTTTACCATCGACGCTATCTATAACGGCGTATTCGGAGCGGCAATTCCCGATTATTCTCTTCATCTTTGGTATTTTTTTGTTAACGAGGCGAAACATCGTTTCAAATAGTTTACTGAACGTATTAATTTTGAATTTTTTTAGTAGAAAATCTATGACGTTCTTATTCATAGATTCGGATACTATAAAGTGAAATAAATGTTTTTTGTTTCTCATAAAGTTTTCTCCTTTTTCTTTAATATATATAACAACTAAAAGTAGAAAACTCTTTACAAAAATTTTCATAAATTTTTAGAAAATGACAAATAATTTACTGATTAAAAGTATTTGTTTCATATGTGTCAATTCCCAAAAAACCGACTGGACACGTTTCATATGCGTCGATTTTTATCCTTAGCGCCATATGTGTCAATTTCTCATGCGACAATTGTCGCGCGTTATCGGCGCGTTTCATATGCGTCAATTTTATCTTTGCCCAAAAAAACGACGGGGCGCCAGAATTAGTAAAATTTATATTGAATTACTTCAAATTTTATATATAATCGGTAATAAAGAATTATTATTATGGAGATTTTTTATGATTGGCAAACAAATAAGACTTGAAAGATTGATTAATAGAGATACCGGAACGACCGTTATAGTGCCGATGGATCACGGAGTAACAATGGGTCCTATAAACGGACTTGTGAATATAAAGAATTCTATCCAAAAAGTCGTCGACGGCGGAGTTAACGCGGTTCTTTTACACAAAGGAAGCGTCGACGCCGGACATAGAAGAAGCGGCAAGGACGTTGGCTTATTTCTTCATCTTAGCGCGTCTACTATGCTGTCGCCTGATCCAAACCAAAAAGTGCTTGTCTGTTCTGTAGAAGAGGCGATCAAACTTGGAGCCGACGGTATCTCAATACACATCAATATCGGCGCGGAGAACGACGGTCAAATGTTGAAAGATTTTGGTAAAATCGGTAAGGATTGTTCAGAATGGGGTATGCCTCTTCTTGCAATGATGTACACCAGAGGGGAAAAAATTGAAAACGAATACGACGTCGAGGCGGTAAAACTCGCCGCAAGGGTCGCAAGCGAACTCGGAGCCGATATGGTAAAAGTAAATTTCACCGGCGACGTTGAATCTTTTAGGAAAGTTACGGAGGGTTGCTCTATACCAATATTAATAGCCGGCGGCGAAAAAGCTAAAAGTACAAGAGACATACTTAACAACATAAAAATGGCGATGGATGCGGGAGCAAAGGGGGTATCAATCGGTAGAAACGTTTTTCAACACGTCAATCCTACTAATTTCTGTAAAGGAGTGTCGGCTCTTGTTCATAATAAGTATTCTATAGAACAAGCTTTGCAAATTATTGGCGAGGTCGTATGAAAAAAGTCTGGATTGAAGTAGAGAATTGGGAAAAATCGTTTATTACCGACTGTATTGAGAACGGTATAGACGCTTTTTTTGTTTCCAATAAAAATGATAAAGAAAATATCGAAAAACTTGCTAAAATCGACGTTTTTTTACTGTCAGAACTACCGGATAATATCAAATTTTTAAATATCAAGTCTAAAGAAGACGAGACGGCCGCTAGCAAGATAGACAGATCAATATCGTTGGTGCTTGAGACCGGCGACTGGAAAATCATCCCTTTTGAAAATCTCATAGCCGTAAGAGACAACCTTTTCGCTTCGGTAAATAATCTGGAAGACGCTTTAGAAGCGGTAGGCATTCTTGAAAAAGGCGTCGACGGAATTTATATCAAAAATTGCTCTAATAACGATAAAATAACTATATTAAAAAAATTAAAATCCGAAAAGGGTAAACTTGAAATTACTACCGGAGAAGTTTTATCGGTAACAAAGCTATCTATAGGAGACCGCGTTTGCATCGACACAATTTCGAATATGGTCGACGGCGAAGGAATGCTGGTCGGCGACTATTCAAACGGAATGGTTTTAGTTAATTCCGAATCCAACGATAACGAATACGTCGCTTCAAGACCGTTCAGAGTCAACGCCGGAGCGGTTCACTGCTACGTCATGACGCCGGAAGGTAGAACTAAGTATCTTGCGGATCTAAAAAGCGGCGACGACGTTTTGATAGTTAATTACAAAGGAGAAACTCAAACGTCCGTCGTCGGCAGAATAAAACTTGAAAAGCGCCCTATGCTCAGAATAGAAGTAAAAGGAAATATCAAAAACTTTAGCGTAGTTCTTCAAAACGCCGAAACAATACGAATCGTAACCCCCGATGGAAAATCAAAATCTGTCGTGCAACTAAAAAAAGGCGATAAGATAGCGACATTGGAAGAGAAAGGGGGAAGGCATTTCGGACATAAGATAGAAGAGACTATATTTGAAAAATAGATTTTTATAAGGGAAGGGGTCGGGCGACCTCCCCCTTCCGTTTAGATAGAGACCGCGTTAAAAGGGAACTTTTTCAGTTTCTGTTTCCGCAGGTTTCTCTCTGTTTTTACCGCCGGAGCTCAGGAAGTCGATATTCGAGGCGTCTACAAATATCTTGTAATTTTTTTTACCGTTTTTGTCTAGCCACGTTGATTGCTTTAATCTCCCCCGCGCTCTTATAGCGGATCCCTTTTTTAAATATTTTGCGCTGGCTTCGGCAACTTTGTTCCATGTGTTTACCGATATGTAACTTACCTCTTTTACATATTTGTCGTCGACTTTCCTGCTAGCCGATACCGCCACGTCAATTTTACATAAAGCCGAACCGTTCTTTGTGTAAAATAACTCCGGGTCCCTTACTAAGTTTCCTTCGATGATGCTAAGATTCAAAGCGTTGTACATAAAATCCTCCTAAAAAATTATTTATATATTAATTAACAACTAAAAGTTGATTATTCTTTACAAAATTCTAAAAATATTTTATTAATTTGTTTAATTAGTATGGAAATTGTAAAATTAATATCTTTTGATCTAGACGGCACCCTTTTAAACGATTACGGCGATATATCCGATTTTTCTAAAAAGAAGATATTTTCTTTCGCGGATCGAGGAATTATTACATCCATAAATACCGGAAGAGGGCTTATGGGTATGCGCAAATATTTAGACCAATTACCCGTTACATATTCGGCGGCAAATAACGGGGCTCTTGTTTATAACAATCTTGAAGACAGAGTCGAAGTAATTCACTTCATTGAAAACGAACATAAAATTAATATCGTAGATTACGTTCTTGAAAAAGACCTGACTGTAAATATCTTTTTTGAAAACAGAGTCGTAATTAATAAATACTCAGAATTCTATTACGGAAAACTTTATCAGAAAATGTTAAATCCAGTAATAGAGCCAAAATTAACGGGAACGGAAGAGGCTTTTTCTATCGATGTTGAGATTAGCGATATTAATTTAATCGATACCGTCGTTTCGGATATAGAAAAATATTTCGGAAAATACGTTGCCATAACTCATTCCGGATCCAATTTCTTTCAAATTAATAAGAATAATATAACAAAAGGAACCGCTCTTTCCTATATCGCCGATAAACTGTCTATTCCGCTTAATAATACCCTCTCAATCGGGGACAGCGCCAACGATTACCCCCTTCTCGAAACCTCCGGAATCGCTTTAGCTATGATTAATGGGGAGGAACGATTAAAATCCATTGCGCATAGAATAACAAAAGAGGATAACAATAACAACGGAGCGGTAAATTTAATCGAATCCATTTTATCCGAGAGAGGTAACGAGGCGCGTTATGAATAAACCATCCGCTCCTCATATGCAAATTGTTCCGATCGGCGGACTTTTTGTTACCGATAAAGATATGATAATCCAGACGGTGCTGGGTTCTTGCGTCGCTACAACGCTTTTCGACGTCGAACGAAAAATAGCCGGTATGAACCATATTTTACTTCCGGGAACGTTCCATAATAAAAACGTCGACAAAATGCTTGACGAAAAAGATCTAAAATACGGGATATTCTCCATGGAAAAATTAATATCAGGCGTCCTAAATTTAGGAGCGCGTAAAGAGAGTTTGGAAGCCAGAATATACGGCGGTTCTTTTGTAAATAATTTTAATCAATTTCTCGAAATACAAAAAAACAACGTTGAATTTGTTAAAGAATTTCTAAAAATGTCTAAAATTAAAATTGTCGAAGAGATAACGATGCAAAACGAGGCTCTAAAAATTCTTTTATGGACCTCAAACGGAAAAGTTGAAATATCGAGGTTGCCAAATATTAACAAAAATGAATGAATCTACATTCTCCGATTTAAAAAAAATCTATAAAAAATTACTTATCAAATATCATCCCGATACTGCGACTGAAAACTACGACGATAGTAAAATCAAACAAATTATCGAAGCTTATCAAAAATTATCTTCCGAAAATACGTCGATTACTACTAATAAGCCTAATTCTCCAATATATATACCACATAAACCTGATATTAAAGAATATTACGCATTTTTATCAGAATTTTTCATATATTCTATAAAATGCTCGGCATTCCATAACGATAAACTCGACGATTTAAAAGAGTATATCCGATCTTACTCGAATTCCGGCATTATCGACGAGAATATTTTATGTATTTTGCCTTCATTATTAAATATTTCAGAATTTTCAGTTTACAATACCGAATATGAGATAATTGAAAGAAATATTTTAAATTATATTAAAAACCTTTTATTATCTTCAGATTTTATAACCTTGTTGTCAAATAAAAACCCCGGATTTGATATTCTCATAAACGAAATTTTACATAAATTAAAATTATTTGAAGACGAAACTATAAAACTTAAATTGAACTCGGCGCTTGTATTAATATCGATTCTGCAAGACGACGACGTATTGCTTAAGTTATATACGAATTCCAGTCAAAACCGCAATTTGTAAAAAAAGGAAACGTAATGGCAAGATCGATTAATAACAAATTTTATACTAATAATAAAAACGCCTTATTCAATAATATTTCAGACGCTAATTGGAACGATTATAACTGGCAATTGAAAAATCAAATAACTCTTCCTGAAAAATTGGCGCATTTTTTTAAATTCGACGACGCCGATTTTGGAGATTTCAAAAAAACCTCCCGTATATTTAGATTTGCCGTTACGCCCTATTTTTTATCTCTTATAAACTTTGAAAACAAAAACGATCCTCTTCTTTTACAAATTTTTCCTGACGAAAAAGAATTATCAAAAGAACCGTCGCTAACGATAGATCCTTTTTCTGAAGAGAAGAGGTCTCCAGTAAAAAATCTAATCAAAAGGTACCCGGATAGAGCCGTCGTTCTCGCGACCGAAAAATGCGCCTCTTACTGCCGATACTGTACCAGAAAGCGGAATTGGAAAAACAGTTTTACGTTATCCGACGAAGATTTGAGCAATATAGTACAGTATCTTCGTAATAATAAAAATACCAGAGAGATCGTCTTATCCGGCGGAGACGCTCTCATTTTATCGCCTGAAAAACTGGATCGAATTTTATCGGCGCTCTATTCGGTCGATTCGATAGAGGTCGTCAGAATAGGAACCCGGACGCTCTCGTTTTTACCCCAAAAGATCGATCGCCCTCTAATCGAAACGCTAAAAAAATATAAGCCTTTATGGATAATTACTCATTTTAACCATCCTAACGAATTTACTTCCGATACGGAAAAAGCCATAGATTTGCTTCTTGAAGCAAAAGTATCGCTTGCCAACCAATCTGTTTTGTTGAAAAACGTCAACGACAATTCGGATACTATGAAGAGTCTATTGCAAACTCTGGAATATTGCCAAATAAAACCTTATTATCTTTTTCAGTGCGATTTAGTCGAAGGAACAAAGCATTTCAGGACTTCTATAGAAAAAGGTCTTGATATAATGAAAGACGTTAGAGGAAATATAGGAGGATTATGTATCCCTACCTATGTCGTCGATCTTCCCGACGGAGGCAAAGTCCCGCTCCTGCCCGAATATCTCATAAAAGCAACCTCTAACAATCTAATATTTAAGAATTACGAAGGAAAAATGTTTAATTATCCTAACCTTTAATCAAGCGCGGCGCTTACCTTGTTCAAAATTATGTATTCGCGCAAAAAATAGCGGTTTATAAATTTTATTTTTGGGGAATAGTAAATAATTTTACGTACGGTAGACGTATTTGGGATAATTTTCGATTATGAGCGCGTATAATAGCTGTTTTCGAGCGGCGATATCTAACAGTTGTGTCATTTTATCCAAAAAGTCGTTTTGCAATTTATCAATCCTTAATTTCTTACCAACAATCTCAAGAAATCCTTCCAACCCGTACTTCATAACGCCGTTATAAAAAAACAAGATAATATCTCGAATCGTTGAAGCCATACCGAATTCGTTATACAAGGAATGCCATCTTTTTATTCGCAAATAATCCGCTTTGCTGATTCTAAGGTATTTATCCAACCTTTTATCGTCTGTATTGTCTATAACGGCGTATTCGGAGCGGCAATTGCCAATTATTCTCTTCATTTTTGGGATTTTTTTGTCAATGAGGCGAAACATAGTTTCAAATAACTCGCTGAACGTATTGGTTTTGAATTCTTTTAGTAAAAAATCTATGACGTTATTATTCATAGATTCCGACACTATAAAGTGAAATAAATGTTTTTTGTTTTTCATAAAGTTTTCTCCTTTTTCCTTTATATATATAACAACTAAAAGTAGAAAACTCTTTACAAAAATTTGGATAATTTTTAATAAAAGTAATATAGAGTCTGTCGAGAAAGTCCTCGAAGAAATATCGGCTCGTCATATTCCCGCTTTAAAAGTCTATAATAAAATCGACTTGCTGGAAAACTTCAATAACGCTTTTAAATCATATTCGGACGGCGTCTGCATATCCGTTAAAAATAAATTTGGGATCGTCGAACTAAAAAATAAAATTTCAGATTTTTTCAATAACTAACGTATCCGCCCCGTCGGTTTTTTAGAGGGGAAAGGAAAATTGACACATATGATGCAGAAAATAAATCGACGCATATGTGTCAATTTATTCGTCGGGGAGCAGCGCGGCGTATGCAGCTCCATATGTGTCAATTTATTCGTCGGGGAGCAGCGCGGCGTATGCAGCTCCATATGTGTCAATTTAAAAGAACCGTCTCAAAAGTTACTCCCCAAAAAACCGACGGGATACTAACGCTATAAATCGTCAAGATTAAACCGATTTTTCCTTATGCTTACCGACGTTTGCGGGTAAAACGGTCTGTCGTGTCCCGGGATTATCAGGTTATTTATTTTTCTAAAGTAATCCAAGCTTTTAAAATATTGTTCAAAGTCCATGTGCGGCTCAAACATTCTATCGTTATTTTCCTCTTTCAATATAAACCTGTTGCTCACCGCGTCGCCTGAAATATAAAGTTTTTTGTCTTTACAACTTATTTCGAAAGCGTAATGATAAAAAGTATGTCCAAAAGTTGGAATTATTGATATAAATTCCGGAATATCTGGCGAATCTTCTATAAACGATATAGTTTGGTTAAATCCGATCGCCTCTCTACTCCAATAATTTTTTATATAATTGACCGTCGAGCGCGCTTCAAATTCGTCAAAAGAATTCTTGTAACCGGGGCACCTTCTGTGTAAAAATTCAAGCATATTTCCGCCGCTAAAAGCGACGTTCGCCATCTCTTCTGAAAAGTTAAAATCATTTCGAGAAAATATAATACGGGCGTTAGTAAACAGCCGGTTGCCGCCGATATGATCGGGATGAACGTGCGTATTAAAAACAAATTTTATATCTTCGCAATTCAGATCAAAATATTTTTTTAATTGAAAAACCAGATTGGCGTTATCCGACGGCGAGCCGGTATCAAATATCATCGCTCCGAATTTCTGATCGATCAAAACAAAAGATAAACATTTTAACACATATGTGGATCCGTTTTTCATTTCCGAAGGAAAATCTGTAAAAATGTACCCCAATCTCAAATGTAAACTCCTTCTAAGATGTTTCCATATCCATTATCATAATTTGAGGAATTATTTGACCGTTATATTTGTTAAATTCAAGTTGGTATAGAATGTCGTATTTATTGTCCCTATTATGTATTTTGGCAAACCATTCCGCTTGTCCCCAAAATAGCCCTATTATCGGATTGGGCTCGGTTTTAAAAAAGAGTTTCAGGTGAGTTTTATCTTTTCCAATAATGTTGTAATCGTAAACCTCTATTCCCCTACTCCATAAAATCGGCTGTAAAAACTCATGCCCAAAAGGTTCTAAACTGTTAATTTTGGCGAACAGCTCGTAATTTAAGAATTCAAGAGGTATCTCGGCGTCGATATCTATGCAATCTTTTTCTATATATTTGGATATTTCCGTCTTTGATTTTTTGAGAAAATCTATAAAATCGTTAAGTTTAGTTTGGTGAAATCTAAAACCCGCCGCCGCTTGATGTCCGCCGTATTCCATAAATATAGTTTTGCCTTTATCCAAAAATTCTACGAAATTAAAATTAGCCTTACCTCTTATAGAACCGACGTAAAACTCCCCATCTTTCGCCGCTACTATTGCGGGACTGCCTATCAAACCGGATAATTTTGCGGCGGCGACTCCGGTTATCCCTTTATGGATTGTATCGTTATAAAAAAAGCCGATATCGTCGTATTTAGCTTTATTTTCTTCATAATCCTTCTTAAAAATCAACACGGCGTCGTCTTCCTTTAATTTACGCTCTTTATTGAACTCGCAAATAGCGTCGAGATAAAATCCGGAATTTTCTTTATCTAATAGAAAATAGACCGAAACTGTGGCGTCTCCCATTCTACCGGGGGCGTTTAAGAGAGGCGAAATATTCCATGAAATTTCTTTCGACGTAAAACTCGATCTATTAAGTTCAAGCCTCTCTATCAAGCCGGATATGTTATTTAGAGCTCCGTCCCTAATATAATTCAACCCCAAAGCGACGATGATTCTATTAACGCCGGTTAGCGGCATAATATCGGCGACAGTTCCGATGGACGCCAGAGGCAAGTAATTTTTCTTTATGTACTCAATCTCTTTTCGTTTAGAAATATTAGCGTAAACGTTCTTAAAATATATCAATCTCAGCTTTAATTGAACGGAATCAAGAACGTCGAAAAATGAATTTTCATAAGAAGAGTTATCAAATTCTGAAATTTCAAACTCCTTAAAAGCGTTTGAAACATATGAAGATATTTTATCTTTTTCGGTATAGTAATAAAATTTATCGCAACCGAGCTTATCTACGTCGGATATTTTATCAATCGTAATTGTCTCAATTAATAACAAATTCTTAAAAATATCTACATTAATCTTGTTTTCTTTAAAATATAATACCGCCTCTTTTTTGTTGAATATCTCTGAATTATAAATCAAATAACCTAAAACGAATAAAAAAGTAACTCCGCATGCGGCTATTCTATCGTTTTTAAACCCTTTTTCACATTTTGGATCGATTATAGCTACGCAATCCGGAACGACTTGCAAAGGTTCGTGATGATCGATTATTATACAATCGACGCCGTTTGTTTTCAGCGCGGCGACTTCAGCGATGTTTGTTATACCGCAATCGAGAGTTACGCATAGGGAATATTGTTTATCCCTCCATTTTTCAATTTTATCCAACGATAATCCGTAACCATCCGATCCGGTAGGAACGTCCCAATCGATATTTGCGCCGAGTTTTTTAAAAAAATCAAAAAAAATTGCCACCGACGTCGTTCCGTCGACGTCTTTGTCCCCGTAAACAATAATTTTTTCGCCGCGCTCTACGGCTCTCGATAATCTCTCGTAAGCGGAAATTATTTGACAAAATTTAAAAGGAGAATCGATATTTTCAAACAACGGAAAAAATATATTAAACAGGTCTTCCTCTTCTACTACGCCTCTTCGATATAAAATTGATAGTAATATCGGATCAAAACCTTTTTTCATCCATTTTTTTATAAAACCAACGTCTATCTCTTTCTTATTTTTTTTCATATAAACTTCTTTTGTTGCGCCGTTATTAGTTAATAATCGACTACGTATTGGCTCTTCAGCTTTACAATATTTCCATCAAAACGCTTTTAGATTTTACGACCGGTTTATCGCAAATCTCGATCGCGTTTTCGCAATATTTAACGGCTTCTTCTATCGATTCGGCGTCGTTGCAGTAAATTTCTAAAATTGTATCGCCTTTATTCGTTCTATCTCCCACTTTGCGAAATATCCCAATTCCAGCTTGATTATCGATCGAGTCTTCAACTCTGTTTCTTCCGCACCCAATAACTACCGAAGCGACTCCGATTTTGTATGCGTCGAGAGTTTTAATACATCCCTCTTTGGAAGCTTTTATATCTCTGGTATATCTATATTTTAAAGGATATTCAATAGATTTGATATTCCCCCCTTGAGATTCTATATTCTTCAAAAAATATTCATACGCTTTTCCGTCGTTTAGACTCGATAACGCCATTTTTCTCGCTTCGTCTTCGTTATTTGCTACTCCGCCCAATAACAACATCTTCTCCGACAACTTAAAAACAATTTCCATCTCGTCGCTTAATAAATAGTCGGCGTAACCGTTTTTGAGAATATCGGCGACTTCCTTAACCTCAATAAAATTTCCTACAGACCTGCCGAGCGGTTCGTCCATTTTTGTAATAACCGACGCAACCTCTATTCCCAATTTTCTTCCGGTATCCCTTATCGATAAAGCAAGATTTTTAGCCGATTCCAAATCCTTCATAAAAGCGCCCGACCCGCATTTTATATCCATTACGAGAGAATCCGCGCCCTCCGCTATTTTTTTGGAAAGTATAGACGCCGTTATCAAAGGTATAGACTCGACGGTTCCGGTTACGTCTCGAAGAGCGTAAATCTTTTTATCGGCGGGAACTATATCGTCGCTCTGTCCAAGCATAACAAAACCGCAGTTTTTAAGGGCAGATCTTATCTCATCATCATTCAGATATATCTTGTATCCCTCAATAGATTGAAGTTTATCGAGCGTCCCGCCCGTGTGACCAAGCCCTCTGCCGCTAATCATAGGGACCGTTACGCCGCATGAAGCGACCAAAGGAGCTAAAATCAAACTAATCTTATCGCCTACGCCGCCGGTGGAATGTTTATCAACCTTTTTTGCCGGAATATACGATAAATCCAAACTTCTCCCGGACGCTATCATGCTTTTAGTCAAAGCCGCGGTCTCTCCGCTCGAAAAGCCGTTCAAGAAAACCGCCATCAATAAAGCGGAAACTTGATAATCAGAAATCCCTCCGGACAAATATTCTTTGATAAACCATTCTATATCGCTAACGGACAACTCGTTTCCGTCTCTCTTCTTAATAATAACGTCGACCGCTCTCATTGCTCTCCCTATTCCCCAAATAGTAGAGGAATTTTATTAAAAAATCAAGAATTAAATAGCAAAGATTCTCTATCCCGTTATTTTTTTGGGGCGAGGGAAAAATCGACGCATATGATACTGAAAATAAAAATGACACATATGGGCTTTAATTTGACGCATATGGACGTAGCGCCGCTCCCCGATGGAAAAATCGACGCATATGATACCGACAAACAGCGGGGTACGCTCTACTGCTTTAAAAATTTGACACATATGCGCCGCGCCTTGATAAAAAATGCGCCATATGTGTCAAAAAAAAATCGACCCATATGCGTTAATTTTCCAAAAAACCGACGGGCGCAATTTTTAATCATATAAATTTTAAAACCTGCAGACTACCCTATCTCTGGTTATAGAATTTATATTTTTTATGCCGGTAAGTATCATTATTTTTTTCAATTCTTTTAAATATCTATCAATTAATATTTTTACTCCGTCTCTTCCGCCCCCCATAACGGCGGTCGCAAAAGGTCTTCCGATTAGAACCGCGTCGGCTCCAAGCGCAATCGCTTTAAAAATATCTTCTCCGCTTCTTACGCCCCCGTCGAATAAAACCTTAATTTTTCCTTTTACCGCTTTAGAAATATTTTCCAGAACCGAAATCGACGAGGGGTGATTTTCGGTTATCCTGCCGCCGTGATTGCTTACCACAATCGCCGACGCTCCCGCGACGACGGCGCTCTCGGCGTCCTCGACGGACATTACCCCTTTAATAATAAAAGGAACAGAAATTTTATCTATTATTTTTTTTAATTGAACTATCGTTTTTGGCTCAACCCCTTGTTTATGAATATCCATCGTAGGCATAGATATTCCGTCTACGTCCATTCCAAAAAGTTTTGCATTTATTTCGTTGGACTCGTCGATTCTTTTATTAAGCTCTTTTTCGTCAATTCTGGGTTTGATAATCAAACCGCCATGTCCGTCGGCAGATTTAATTGCTTCGACTCCTATTTTATATAAATTCTGCGGAGCGCCGTCGCCAAGCAATCCGATTATTCCCGAGTCTTTGCAGCCCGCCAATAATTCCGAACCGTATTCAAGTTCGGATATTTTCCCTCCCAAATTAATATCCGTCCCGGCTATAGGGGCGGCGATCAAAGGCAGAGCCAAATGAATACCAAAAATATCAATTTCGGTATCGGCTTCCTTTATATCGTGAATTGATTTTGTTATAATCCGGACTTTTCTTAAATCTTCAAAATTTCTTACAAACGAATCGCCGTTTCCAATCCCGCCAATACCCGGAACTTTTCCTCTGCACTCCTCTCCGTTACATATGTTGCAAACAAAACAGGCTCTATTAAATTTTTCCCTGGCGCCGCGTCTGATCTCTTCCCAAGAAACCTTATCCATTTTTGGGGTAGTTACGACATTAATAATTTTATGAACCTTTCTAACGACTTCCCACGCCTCTTCCCGCGTATCTCGAACGACAATGAAATTTCCGGCCTTTTCAACGTTGCTCTTTGGAATTACTACCTCGTCCCCTTCCTTTACATGAAAAAAGATATTCTTTACCCCTTCAATAGCGAGCGCCTCTTCAACTCCAAGTATCTCTTTAACAATACCGGGAGATGGAATTATAGCCTGTTCGATGGAAAAACATTTTTTTGTCGGAACTAAAGAACTTGGCGGATATCCTAAAGCAATATCCAGAGCGTTCCGGATTACATTAATCCCCGTCGCATAGGGAAAAGTATAAGCCGACATAAAACCGCCCGATAACCTCGCCGCAATCTCGCCAACCTTCGCCCCATTTTTTGTTATCTTTATATCCCCTTTAGCCGCTCCAATATCTATACCTAAAGCTCTAATCCCTTTCTTGAATACCTCGATCCCCTCGTTTAACTCCTCTTCAGGCAAAGCCGAAGGCAATACATGCCCCGTCTCGATAAAATAAGGCTCTCTTTCTATTATTCTATCCGCAACGCCGGTAATAAATATCTCTCCATCATAAATTAGCGCGTCTATGGAAAGCTCCGGTCCATCCATATACTCTTCCGCTATCAACTCCCCGGACGGACTGCCGTTTTTAGCGTTCAAAAAAGCGTTCTCAAGATTTGCTTCGGATTCGACCTTCATCACCCCTCTCGCGCCCATGTTGTCCGCCGGCTTTAAAACAAAAGGATACCCCAACAAGCTTGAGGCTTTTTTTAAATCTTCAAAACTCCAGCATTTATAAAAATCCGGAATCGCAACGTTATGCTCCCTAAAACGTTCGCGCATTTTTATTTTATTACTCGCCGCTATGGCGTTTTCATATTTTATACCCGGCAACCCTAATGCGTTCGCTACCGCCGATACGGTCATAGACGCGTCCGTGCCAACCGTTATCGCTCCGTCAATCTTACGCCCGTTATTAAACTCCTTTACGACTCTAACAGTCCCTTCTATATCCCTGGTGGAAACAACTACTGGAAAATCCGCGATTTTCATCCCCGGAGCTTCTTTATTATAATCCGTCACAACCGTCGTTAATCCCATCGAATTCGCAGTCTTTATCGCCGGAACCTGTAATAAACCGGCTCCAATTATTAATATAGTCTTTCCATGATAATCATTCATAATATTTCCTTGAGAGTTTACGTTATATCTATTTTCGTAAGAATATATTTTTTTTTTAGTATAATCTTGGTTTTGCTTTACATAAACAACTAAAATTGAATATTTTCTTTTGAGAGTTCTTTTCTGATAATTTTTTGATTTTTCAGGTAGTATATTAATAGCTTAATTTTTTGCGCCGACGACAAAACTATCAATATAGCGCCTATTATTTCCGTTACTATAATAAACTCGTCAAAAAAAGGGAAAGGTTTGTCGACAAATAATTTTAAAGCGGATATACCTAAAAAACAGAGGAGATAAAAAATTGTCGCCCTACCTAAAAAAGTCGTTTTTAACTTGAATTTTATATCTGTAATCAGGAAAAACACCATTAATATAAAAAGACCGGGGATTCTGATCATTATTAATATAAAAAACCACCAATCGATAATATTTTTACTGAAAATAAGGATAGAAAAGCAGGTAATCATCAAAAAATCTCCGACGGGGTCTAAAACCATGCCGAGCTTTGTAACTTCGTTTAATTTTCGGGCAAGTATTCCGTCAAAAAGGTCTGTTAGACAAACTATCACGGTAAATATGAAAATAGAAATTTTGATTTTGATATTGCCGTTATTATTTTCCGACACAAGACCAAACATAACTATCAACATAGGAACTAATGAAAACCTTATAGCCGATAGAACATTTGAGATATTTAGATGATATATTTCTTTGCCCGTATTAATGTCTTTTAACCAATCTATTTTGAGAATAAAAAAGCCCCACATACAAGCGACGAGAAAGGTTTCGGATAAAATTACGGCGACGGAAATTATTGGATCGACTTTCATTATTTTTTGAAAAACTATATATAAAGATAAGCAAAAAACCAATATTAGAAAAATCCCAATCGTTACGTTTATTCGTTTTCTTCTTGAAGTTGAAATCATTATTTTGCCAAAACTTATAAAATTTGGAGCATATTACATCGATTTTTTTTATAAGTCAATATTTAAAAATAAATTATAATTATTTATTGTTTTTTTTTTATTTAGATATATATTATAGGATAAGGATCGGCTTATGAAATTAAAATTTAAAAAAATATTCTACGACAGATCTTATAATGCGCCGGTAGCCGTTTTGAGAGATAAAAATTATGATTTTTATTTCTTCAGAATATCTCACGATTTTGCCGTGAAAATTTTAGACGCTATAGAAAATAATAACGGCGGTTCTATCGGAACGACAAATAAAGCTAACTTGTCGTTAACAGATTATATTAACGGCGAATATAGAGGCGAGATAGAATATATGGACGACGGCAAAATATACTGCCAAGAGAGGTCTTGCGGCGAGATTATATACCGTTCGGTTATCGACGACTCTTATATCGACGCCAGCCCGAAGATATTTTTTAAATTTCTGGAAGATAATAACGAGTTATATTACAATTCGGGCGAAAATAACGTATATCAATATTGTTAGATTCCCATTCTTGTTCTTATGTTTTGAGGTATTTCGATATTGAAAAGTTTGGAAGTTTTGGTTAGTAGTTTGACGGGATCGAACGGCTTTGTGAGGTAATCGTTGCATCCGGCTTTTAAACACTTATCTCTGTCGCTATCCTCGCCGTCGCGTTCGTCCATTGCCTGAGCGGTAATAGCCCATATTTGTATATCCTTTATCGTTTCGTCTTCTCTTATTTTTTCCGCCGCAGTCAACCCGGCGTCGTTTGTTTCCATTTTTATATCCAACAAAACCAGCTCCGGTTTTTCTTTTTTAGCAATATTCACCGCGTCGACCGAATTATCCGCCTCAAAATATTCAATATTTGAATTTGGACCTAAAAGTTTGAAAAAATTTATCAAAACAAATCTATTCTCAGGTCTATCGTCGGCAATTAATATCTTAGGCATAATAATTATCTCCTAAAAAAATTTGATATTAATCAAATAATAAACGATAATATTAAATAACGCAATAAAATTAAAAATAAATTTCTAAATAATTTATATAACGCGGTAATACAAATATATATATGAGAAAATTTTTAGAAAATTTTAGCGATAATTTTAAAACTAAAATAGACAGAATAACTTATTTTTCGGGATTTTTCAAACTGGTTATAGTGGAGCTTGCGCTTTTTCCAAAAAGGAAACAGGTAACCGCTACGGTATTGATAAGACAGATACTATTTACAGGATTTGAGGCTTTAAAACTGGTAAGTTTGATAGGACTTACAATCGGCGGAATTATTATTATACAAGGCATGGGGTTGCTGGAGAATTTCGGTCAATCCGATTTGGTATATACCATATTAATAATGGTAATAACTAAGGAGCTGGGACCTATTATTACCGCTATTATCTTAATAGCCCGGTCGGGAACCGCAATTTCCACAGAACTGGGCAATATGGTGGTAAATCATGAAGTAGAAGCGTTATATTCGTTCGGCGTTAATCCTATCAGTTACTTAATAATACCGAGAATTCTGGGGGTTATGATATCCTTTTTTGCCTTATCAATTTATATGAATTTGGCGGGACTTTTAGGAGGGTATCTTGTCGCTAACATATTTTCGCCGTTTTCGTTTATCGAATTCGGGACTAAATTAATGCAAAAACTTACCGTAAAAGACGCCGTAGTGAGTCAAATTAAAAGTCTTGTTTTTGGTTTTATCATCGCAATAATATCTTGTTATCAGGGATTGAGCGTTAATTACGCTTCAACGGAAGTTCCTCAAAAAACAATTAAAGCGGTAGTTTCCAGTTTAAGCTGGATAATAATATTTGATATTTTAATAGCGCTGATATATTATTCGATTTAGGTAAAAATAAATATGAACGATATAATTTTATCCGTAAAAAATATTTTTTTCAAAAACGAAAACTATTTGGTCTTAGACGATATCTCTATCGACATAGAAAAAGACACTTTTAACTGCATAATCGGCAAGTCCGGAGCCGGTAAGAGCACGTTATTGAAAATAATGGCGGGCTTACTGATACCAACTTCCGGCTCCGTTATAGCGTATAATAAGGATTTAACCAAACTATTCGATAGAGATATTACTAAAATTAGAAAACTATACGGTTTTGCTTTTCAAGACTCGGCTCTTATATCTAATTTATCAATCAAAGAAAACCTTAGTTTGCCTCTGAAAAATAAATTCAAATATATAACGTTAAAAGATATAGACGACAAAATTTTCTACTATATGGACAGACTAAATATGAGCGATTCGCTTACTTTAAGACCGGCGCAGCTCAGTTACGGCGAACAGAAACTGTTATCTGTCGTAAGATCGATTATAGCCGATCCCGAAATTCTTTTTCTCGACGAACCTCTAACTTCGATCGACGCAACCTTAATGAAAAAAATTCTTAATATTATAATAGAATATACAAACAAAGAAAATACTACGATTATAGCCGTAACGCATTCTAAAGATTTGTTATTAAACATATCTTCAAGAGTTATGCTTTTAGAAGATAAAAAAATCAAATTAGACTGCGAAGGATTAGATTGGGACTCTATAGACAAAAAGAATTTACCTGAAATATTACAAGATATACTCGGATAATCGCGGAGGAGATATATGAAATTTAAAATGAGACACGCAGATAAAATAGTCGGAGTTTTCCTGTTTTTGTCTATTTTTATCCTATTGCTAACTATAATAATGATTTTATTAAATCAAAAAACTTTTACAAAAAAAATATATTACAAATCAAGATTCGCCGATAGGGTCGGTTTGAAAATAAATCAAGATATAAATTTTAAAGGATTTGTCGTCGGAAAAATCACGAAATTTAAATTGAACAGTATACCTAATAAACTTTCGCTTGAAGAATTTGAGACGCATATTATGAGTAAAATTAGAATGAAATATAAAGATGAAAAATCAAGAAACGAAATAATCGACTATATAATAAAAAAATACGATATCGTTAAGGGGTATTTTATTATACGAGAAATCCCTCAAGATGAGAGATTGGAGTTATTAGCTTTTTTTAGAGACTTGGGTTACGCTAATACGGTAGATATAGATTTTTTTATTTATGAAAACTACTACGACATTATGAAAGAGAACTCTGTAATAAATAAAGCCTCCAATCCTTTGACCGGAACGTCCATATCTTTACTGACAAACAATTTTACGGTCAATCCGGCTAAACCAAATTCTTACATACCTTCGCTTGACACCGACGAGGGCAAATTGATTTTATCTATGGGACAAGTAAAAGAGAGAGGAGACGCTATATCCTCTATAGTCAATAACTTAAATCAGATTCTTGCCTCGTTAAATAGCGATAGGAATCCCGAACAAAATTCTATATCAAGAATTCTTGTAAATGGGGCCGATTCTGTCGAACTATTAAAAAAAGAGCTTTACGTTGTTGATAGAATACTCAAAAATACTAACGACGTAATAAAAAACTTTTTTGAAATTACCGAAAATTTTAGAGAGCTATCCGTTAACATGAAAGAGCCGGAAGGATTAGTAAAAAGGTTAGTCGATCCCGACGGAGAATTTATGTTTAACTCCATAAAGAAGTCGCTCGACGGGCTTTCAGACATTATGGGGCAACTGTTGACTTTCACGCAATTTATCAACGGACAATCAAGCGACATTGAAACGCTGTTGCTGCAAAGCAAGGATACGATGAAAGAACTTAACGACGTGATCGAAGGCATAAAGAATAATCCGCTGATTAAGGGGGGGATTACCGACAAAAAAAGTCAGGTTCCCGTAAAAGAGAATATTAGGGATAAGGATTTTTAAAATGAAAAAAATTAGAGTAATTTTTAAAATTTGTTTAACTATAATTTTCTTCATTAGCTGTTCGACTGTTTCAACTAAGGTCGTTTACGAAAGTAATTATTATAAAAATTTGGCTGCGGAAAATTCTCAAAGCGCTAACGAATACGTAAAAAAAATTGAATACAAGAAAGCGTTGGTGTATCTTGAAGAATCTTTAAGATACAACAAGTTAGCTGATAATATCTCCGGAATATCCCTAAATTACGCCGATATAGGAAAAGTTTGGCTATTAATGAACGATTTTAATAAAGGATTAAGTTATTATAATTTGGCTAAACAAACTATAGACAACGAATCGGGCGAAGGGAATTATCAAAAAGAGACGGCTTATATACTAAACGCGCTCGGAGAGGCTCATTACCTTTTAAAAGAGTATGAGAAATCAAAAGATTATTTCAATAAAGCTCTTGAAATAGAAAATAAACTCAAAAACAGAGAGAACATAGCCATAATATATATGAATTTTGCTAAAATAGAAAAATCCGTCGGAAATTATAAAAAAGCCCTCGGATATTTCCTCAATTCTACCGGAGTCCTTGAAAAATTGTATAAGAAAAAACTTTTAAATAATATTAAAAATCTGGGGCTTGCATATTACTCCGTGGGGCATCTATATTCAAAGTTGAATAATCCTAATAATTCCGAAAAATACCTTAAAATGGCGTTAAAAATTGATAAAATGGTCGAGGATATTAACGGTATTGCCGACGATTACTACGGATTAGCCATAATTCAATATAGAAAGAATAATTTTAAGAAAGCGCAGCAATATTTTATAAAATCCAAAGATATTTATAAAATATTAGATAATCTTTCTCAATACATCCTAATTAATGACTATCTTTTAGATATTTATCAAAAAGACGACGCTCTTGATAAATATCTTTCGATACTCGAAGAAAATTATCTTTTACATAACAAAGACGAAAATATAAAACAAACCATTATCGATATTTTAAAAAATCCGGATATTTCAAAATATTTATCCGACGACGACCTTAAACGTTTGAATGAAAAATATAAATAATTAAATCTTGCTTTTTTTTATAATTTTTGATATATTAACGCCAATACAAACGAGTATCAGTAAAAGAGAGGTTATATGTCGGACGCAGAAAAAGCTAAGAAAAATAAAAAGATAAATAAGATGACAGTTCAAGAGCTTGATAAGGCTATAGAGACGACCGTTAAAGAGATGGGCAATCTTAATTCAAGATACGGCAGAGAACTACAAAAAAGAAAAGAAGCTATAAATTCTGAAGTAAAATAAATGGCTGTAGGTCCGGATAGATATCTATCAATATCCGATTTTACAAGAATTCTCAAATCAAATCTCGAGTCTTCGTTCTCGACGCTTTTTTTAAGAGGCGAGATATCAAATTTCAAGCCCTCCTCTTCGGGACACATTTATTTTGTTTTAAAAGATAAAGGCGCTTCTATCAAAGCCATTATTTTTAAAGGTTCTCTGGGGGCGATGTCGGATTCTTTCAAAAAAGGGGCCAATTTATTTAAAGACGGCTCCGAGGTCTTAGTTGAAGGCAGGCTGAGTTTATATGAAAGAAACGGCGACTATTCTATAATTATTAGCAGAATAACCCCAATCGGAGCCGGCGAATTAGCTGTTAAATTTGAGCTTCTTAAAGAAAAATTATCTAAAGAGGGCTTGTTTGATCAATCCCGAAAAAAAACGCTGCCTTTATATCCGGTAAGCGTCGGCATCGTAACCTCCCCGACCGGAGCGGCTCTTCAAGATATGCTAAACGTTTTAAACAGAAGATTCTCTTCGTTAAAAATTACCGTATTTCCGACCGCCGTGCAGGGCGAAGAAGCCAAATTTGAAATTGTAAAAGCTATTGAATGCGCTTCGTACCATTATAGAAAAAACACAAATTTGAAAGTCGACATTCTTATTATATCCAGAGGCGGCGGTTCGATAGAAGACCTTTGGGCGTTCAACGAAGAGATAGTAGCAAAAGCGATCTCAAACTGCCCCATTCCGACGATTACCGGTATCGGACACGAGATAGACTTTACAATCGCAGATTTTGTATCCGATTTGAGAGCTCCGACTCCGTCCGCCGCCGCCGAGATAGCCGTTAAAAACGGTTCGGATTTGCTAAATACAATAGTCTCTTATAAAATACGGATCAAGGGCTCTTTCAATTTGATAATGGAAAAATATCTAAACAGATATAGTCTCTGTACTCTTGACAAACTTTTATTCTACTTTAAGCGAATTTACGAAAACGCTCTGCAAGATTTCTCTTTTATAAAAGAAAAAAATAATAATAAATTAAAAGAAATTTTAGAACTAAACGAAAAAAAGTTTCATCTCCTTATGCAAAAACTTGATAATCTCAGTCCTCTCAAAATCCTTCAGAGAGGTTATTCTCTGGTATTAGATAAAGATAATAAAACAATATCAGACTCCGCTTCCGTTAATACCGGCGATATTCTCCGAATAATACTAAACAAAGGCAAACTTGAAGCCGAAGTTACCGGCGTAGAGTAAAAAACTCAAAAAGTAGCGCTTCAAGCGCCCTATGTTTTTTTGGGGAGTAAAAAACATCTGTTCCATATGCGTCGAATTTTTATGCGACAATTGTCGCGCGTTATCGACGCGTAGCATATGTGTCAAATTTACAAAGCTGTAATCCTCGATTATACTGAACCCTCGATTTCCCCTCGCATCCGCTCGGGACGCGAAATCGAGGGTTCAATGGATACGCATATGTGTCAATTTTTTATCGGGAAGCGACGCGGCGTATGTAGCTCCATATGCGTCGAATTTTTATCGAGGAACGACGCGGCGTATATAGCTCCATATGTGTCAAATTTTATTTCCCGTTAAAAAACCGACGGGGACTAAAAAATACAAAGATATAATTGACGATTGCCTTTAATTTATATATATTTCTTATAAGGACGATTATATGCTTGAAGTTACTATTAATGAAATACAAAATGATATCGACGTTTTTCTTTCAAAAATCAAAAACGGAGAAGAAATTGTTATTAAAGACTCAAATAATCCAATCGCAAAATTAATGCCTTATAAAACATCAAAAAACAAAAGAATTTTGGGCAAAGAAAATGGGAAAATATGGATGAGCGATGATTTTGACGCTCCCCTTCCAGATTCAATAATCAGAGATTTCTATAAGTGAAATACCTGATTGATACTCACATATTCTTATGGATGATATCCTCTCCTGAAAAACTTTCGTTAAAAGTAACCGAGATATATGACGTTCAAGTTATTTGGTAAATAATAGGTCTTAGGAATTTATGCGCTTTAATTCTCACAGACCTCATCGGGGAGCGCGGCGTATGTAGCTCCATATGTGTCAATTTCAAATGCGTCGGTTTTTCTCCCGCCCCAAAAAAAACATAGGGCGCATACTTCAAATTTCTATTTCCCGCGCGCCGTCGGATATATCGTAGTTGTAGAATTCAGGCGCGATTCCGGTAGATTTTTGATATTTCTGCGATATTTCAAGTTTTATTTTATCCAGATCGTCTTTTTGAGCGATAGCTATCGCGCACCCTCCGAAGCCCGCGCCCGTCATCCTCGCCGCAATAACTCCCGAAGTCGATCGGGCGGCTTCGACAATAGCGTCGAGATAATCGCCCGTTACTTCAAAGTCGGTCTTAAGAGAATCGCCCGATTCGTTAATCAGGCGCGCGAGTAGACTCAAATCGTCGTTTTGCAAACTCTCAAAAGCTTTCAAGACTCTATCGTTTTCGCCGACGACGTGATTTAATCGTCGGTAAATAATTTCGTCGGCGCTTTTTACTTTGGATTTTAACTCGTTCCACTCCCCTATCGTTACGTCTCCTAACGCGGTCTTTTTTATTCCGTAATTTTTAAGTATTTCAAAGCCCCGCTCGCACTCGCTTCTTCTTTCGTTGTATTTACTCTCCTCAAGCCGCCTTTTTTTATTGGTATTCATTATTATTATAGTTTTATCCTTAAGATTTATCGGAGAATATTTGAAATCAAGCGTATCGCACTTCATTTTGATTACTCGATTTTCTTTCGCATTTCCGATAGCGAATTGATCTAAAATCCCGCATTTCACGCCGACAAAGTTGTTTTCAGCCCTCTGAGCGCATAGAGTCAGTTTTATCATCTCTTTTGAGCCGTTTTCAGGAATATTATAACCGTTTATACCTAATATCGCCAAAATCAGCGACATTTCCAGGGAGGCGGACGAAGATAGCCCGCTTCCGTTTGGAATATTGCCGTAAACTACGCCGTCGAATCCCCTATCGATCTTGTATCCGTCCGCCGCTAATTCGACCAAAACGCCCTTTAGATAATCCCCCCAGTTATTCTCTTTGATTTGATTTGAGGATATATCGACTTTTAAAATTTTGTCGGGAAAATTTATAGAAAACGCGTTAAATTCGGCGGAAGAATTCGGCTTAACTAAAACGAAAGTTCCGGCGCTAATCCCCGCCGGCATACAATATCCGCCGGTATAGTCGGTATGTTCGCCGACGACATTAATCCTTCCCGGAGCAAAAAACAACCGGAATTTTTCACTATTTACAAATATTTTTGAATATTCTTCAAATAAAAATTTTCTAATATCTTCGGTCATATACTACTTCCAAAATAAACTTATTATACTGTTTTTCGAGCAAAAAGCGACGCAATCAGCCGTATAAGGGACGTAATTACCGATAATCCTGCAATAATCAGCCATATTTTATAATCAAATATCGGTTTTACGCCAAACACCGTGTTTAATCCCGGAATATAGATAATTAATCCGATCATAATCGCCATAGCGAGAGTGAATAGCTTTAATAATTTATTAGGCGCGGTAAATTTACCGAGGAACTTCCCGTCCCGCATAATAAAGACGTATATTTGCGGCGAAATCAGCGTTATTAAGAACGCTATCGTTTGAGCCATAACGAGATCGTCATTTGAAATTTTCAATCCTATGAGATAGCCGGCGGTAATCGCTATTCCGAAAATCAAGCCGTCTATAATCATGTTGATTCTGTCTGAAATTTTCAAAACCGATTTTTCATTAATAAGCGGCTTCTTTTTCATAATCGCGTCGTTAGACGGGTCGATACTCAGTCCGACGCCCGGAGCAGTCTCCATTACGACGTTTGAGAAAAGTATCTGAATCGCAGACAACGACGCGCCGGGACCAAAAAGCGTGGACAATAGAATCGTAACGACTTTTCCGATATTATTTGTTATGAGATATTTTACCAGTTTCTTAATATTATAAAAAACGGTTCTCCCTTCTCGAATCGCGTTTATAATTGTCGCAAAGTTGTCTTCCGCTAAAATAATTTTCGCCGCCTCTTGGGTTACTTGCGAGCCGGCGCGTCCCATCGCAATGCCGACGTCGGATTTCTTCAACGCAGGCGCGTCGTTAACGCCGTCGCCCGTCATAGCCACTATATGCCCGTTATTTTTCAGATAATCTACAATTTTCAGTTTCTCAAGCGGCGTTACGCGCGAATATACTTTCAACTTCTCTACGTTGAGAGCTAATTGTTTCTCGCTCATCTTTTCAAGTTCGCCGCCTTCTACGACTTGATCGATATTGTCGGCTATTCCAACGTTCTCCGCTATACTGTAACCGGTTTTTTTACTATCGCCCGTTATCATAACGATATTTATATGCGCCTCTTTTGCAGTCTTAATTACCGCTTTAACTTCGTCTTTCGGCGGATCGTAAATCGCCGCGCATCCTAAGAACGTAAAATCGGAAGTCATATCCTCTTTATCAATTTTATGATTAGCTTTTTTATCGGCGGCTTTTTTCAAGAAACCGATTAGTCGATAACCTTTTTCCGATCTCGCTCCCAATTCTTTAAGTATTTCATCTTTTATCCGGCTATCAAGAGCGGCGGTTTTATGATTTATGTAATATTTATCGCACAAATCCAGAATTTTATCCGGCGCTCCTTTTGCGATAATTTCTATTTTATTGTCTGGACTTTTTACCAAACTTGCGGAATACATATATTCCGACGAAAAAGGGATGCTATCGAGAGTTTTATACAGTTCAAACTGTTTAGGTTTGTATCCCGTTAAAAATCCCGCTTTCAACAAGGCGAGTTCGGTTGGATCGCCGGTTTCTTTTATTATATTACCGTCTTGCTCCTCGATAGCGGCGGTAGAGCATTTTGTAGATATAAGGAAAATATCGCGAACCACCTCGGACTCCCCTTCCCCGATAATTTTAAAAATTTCGGCGTTAGTATAAAATTTGTCCCCTATAAAGATCTCTTTTACAGTCATATTGTGTTGCGTGATCGTTCCGGTTTTATCTGTGCAGATATAATCGACGCTTCCCAGCGTTTCAACCGACGCCATTTTTTTGACGATAACTCCGTTTTTAGCAAGCCGCTCGACGGCTAAGGATAGCGCGATCGTTATGGACGCCGGCAATCCCTCCGGAAATACGGCGACCATTATACTTATAGCTATGAGTATCGCCTCGTTAATTTTAAAAGATTTAAACAAACTGACCAGCAATACGAAAACCGCAGAGAAAAACGCCAATCCGACGAGGAATTTGATCTCTTTACCGAGACGTTTTTGTAGCGGAGTCTTTTCCTCTTTCGCTTCCTGTATCGTATTTGCTATTTTCCCCATCTCGGTTGAGGAACCGGTTTTTATTACGACCGCTTTTCCGACTCCGTTTAGGACTTTGCTTCCGGAAAATATCATATTCTTCATCTGGTATAATTTTAAACTGCCCCCTTTAAGCGCGTCGCTTTTCTTTTCTATCGGCTCGCTTTCGCCCGTTAAATGAGCTTCATCGACTAACAGATTTTTTTCTTCTATTATTCTTGCGTCCGCCGATAAAATATCCCCCGATTCAAAAGAGAGAATATCCCCCGGTACGACAAATTTTGAGGCGATTATCTCTACCGCTCCGTTTCTGATTACTTTTGTTTGAGGGGATAAAATTTTCTTCAACTCCTCGACGGCTCTCTCCGCTTTACCGTCCTGTATAAGACCGATAATCGTATTTACCAAAACGACGCCCAAAATCGCAAATCCTTCAATAATATCTTTGATAAAAAATGAAAAAATCGAAGCGGCGAATAAGATTAAAACCATCGGCTCTAACAAGGATTTGAAAATTTTTTGAAGCAACGTCTCCCTTCTCTTCTCGGCAATCTCGTTATACCCAAAACTTTTTAGTCTCTCCTCGGCTTCTTCAGTATTCAAACCCGAACGGTCTGAATTGACCTTTTTCAACGCTTCGTCTGTTCCAACGTTGTAAAATTCGTTAAGATTGTACATATATTCTCCTTTTTAAAATAAAAAAAAAGACCTTTAACAAAACTCTTCCGTAGACGATAACTAAACCGCCTTAAATACGAAAATATTTTGTTAAAAGTCTCGTTTGCGTTCTCTAAATCTCTTAGTAGAACGTTTCATAACCGGAAAAAGTCTAGCGCTCTTTCGCGATTGTCGGCTATGAGTCCCGCTTTTTTTAACGGGAAAACTACTCCCCTTTAATTATCCGTATTATAATAACATTTTAGCGTTAATGTCAAGAAATTTGTTATTAAAATTAAAATTATCAACTCTTGATTTTTTTTATTTAATTATATAGAATGCGGGATAACATTTTAAAAGAGTTTGATATGAAATTTCTAAAATTCTTTCTTATATTTATAATTCTATCTTCTTGCTCGAAGATTAGTTTCGGCGAAAAGCCCAAAAAATACGATGAAAACATTGCATATACGCAAGGTAAGGAGTTTTTCGGCAAAAATAAACTGGAATTAAGATACCTCTACGTCGAGGGAAAAGACAAGCGGCATTTAATATTTTATCTTCACGGATTTAACAGAACGGAAGAGGAGTGGGCTGAAAAAAACGGATTCGGCTCAAAATATTATGCGGTTCTCAAAAATAATCCCGATTTGCCTGAATATTCGGTCGTAGCGATAAGTTTAAGTAACGCTTTTATGTTTCTTGAGGACGCTCCCAAACCGTACTCCGACGACCTGGAAACGCTGATGATTAAAGAGATTGTTCCCTATTTTAAGACAAAACTTGACGTAAAAGGCGAAAAAACTTTTCTAATCGGACATTCTCTCGGCGGATACAACGCTCTATCGCTATCTATGAGAAATCCCGATATTTTCCCCGTAGTTTGCTGTATTTCGCCTTATACCGCTCCGTTTTCGCCATGGGACGACGATTTTGAAGAGACAGGTAAAAAACTTAAAATGAGTCGTAATCAGATATTTATCCTAAAAACTATGTTATCAAACGCTTTCGGCTCTAAAGAGAAATGGAACGAATACAATCCGTTTTACCTATTGGAAAATAAAGATAAATTCCCTTTTATAGTTATGTCGTCGGCGACCGAAGACCTGCCGGGGTTTAACTGGTCGGTAAATCTATTCGCTCAAAAATTAACTGAAAAAGGCGTTCCAAATATTTCCTGCGAAACTGAAGGGGATCACTGGACAACTTGCCAAGATATTTTTACAAATTTTCTCAAAAAAATTGCAGAATAAATCCGGTATTTCGTATGTTTTAAAAAAAATATCGGTACTCCGTCAGTTTTTTGGGGTAAGGAAATGGATAACGCAAGTCTGTCTCAAAAAAATTGACACATATGAAACAAATATTTTTTATTCCCCAAAAAACTGACGGCTTACAAAATATCGAAAAAAATATCTTGAATAAAACTTAAATAAGCGCTATATTCGGGGCAAAATGGATATTATAAAAAAATTAAAAGAGACGGCTTTAGCGATAATTCCGGTAGATATTGTCGTAGCTATATTACATTTTACAATCGCGCCATTACCTTTGACTACTCTTATAGAATTCTTTATAGGTTCGGTTTTTGTAATACTCGGACTCGGAATATTTCTTGCGGGGGTCGATATAGGTATTGTTCCGGCCGGTTCGATGTTGGGAGCGTCTTTAACCAGAACAAAAAATTTGCCGTTAATTATTGTCGTAATTGCTATTACCGGTTTTGTTATCACAGTTGCCGAACCGAATTTAAAAGTGCAGGGCGATTTGGTCGAATCTGTAACCGGAAATATCAAATCCGGCGTTCTTATTCTTACCGTCTCTGCAGGATTGGGCCTGTTTCTTGCAATAGCTATGAGCCGAATTCTTATTCAAATACCTTTTAAACTGATAATAATAATAGGCTACAGTTTGGCGTTAGTTCTTTCAACTTTTATAGATCCGGTTTACGTCGCTATCGCTTTTGATTCGTCGGGAGCTTCTACGGGACCTTTAACCGTTCCTTTTTTCATTGCTCTCGGCATAGGGGTCGCCGGAGTTAGGGGCGACAAAGGAGCCGAGGACGACAGTTTTGGAACAACGGGAATAGCCGCGATAGGTCCCATATTGGGTATGGTTGTATACGGTTTTATTCTGGCAAAAAGCGGCGCCAATACCTCCGTTCCAAGCGAGGTAGCCATGGTTGCTTCCGACGATCAAAATTCAGGTCTTAAATATTTTTCGACAATAACCCAAACAATTAAAGACGTTACTATATCTTTAAGTCCTGTGTTAGTTCTGATAATAGCTTTTCAACTTTTTTTACTAAAATTACCGCCGGCTCAAATAAGAAGGGTGCTAACGGGTATTGTTTATTCATGGCTTGGTTTAATTCTCTTTTTCATCGGAGCAAATACCGGCTTCATTCCGGCCGGTAAAGCCATAGGCGGAGAAATAGGTGCGCTATCTTATAGTTGGATATTAATTCCAATAGGATGTATACTCGGTTCTATTGTCGTTTGCTCGGAACCGGCTATGTGGGTTCTAACGGAACAGGTCGAAGAAGTATCCGCCGGAAATATTCGTAAACCTGTCCTACTAACTTCCGTAGCTCTTGGGGTTTCAATTGGAGTAGGGGCGTCTATGTGGCGAGTTTTATCAGGATTCAGCGTCTGGTATCTGATCGCTCCCTCTTTTATAATAGCCATGATTCTAAGTCTGGTTACTCCAAAACTCTTCTCGGCTATAGCGTTTGATTCGGGTAGCGTCGCGACAGGTCCGGTATCGGCCGCTTTTATACTTCCGATAACTTTGGGGGCGGCTCAAACTTCGGGCGGCAATCCCGCTCTCGACGCGTTTGGATTAATTGCAATGATAGCGGTAGCGCCTCCGATAAGTATACAAATACTTGGGATAATGTTCAGACGCAAAGAGCTTTCAATAGAAAAAAAGCGTAAAGAAGAAGCTTTGGGAGCAAAAATAAAATGATTAAATACGACAAATTGGTTTGTACGGTGGTTAATCACGGTTTGGGGGAAAAGATCGCCGCCGATACGATTCAAGCCGGAGCCGGCGGAGGAACTATCCTCGTTGGAAAGGGAAGCTCCGATTCGGCGCTCCTTCGCTTTTTATCCATCGCAGACGTAGAAAAGGATATATTGTTGACTTTGATTACTAACGATCAACTTCAAGTCGTAACGGAAGCGCTCGTTAATTCCCATCATCTAGGTAAATATCCTTGCGGATACCTTTTTGTAATTGACTTAGGAGGAAAAATTATGAATAAAGTTTACGATCATGAATTAATTAATATCATAGTAAACCGAGGGTATGCCGACGACATTGTAAACGCGGCGCGAAAAGCGGGAGCTACCGGCGGCACTATACTTCACGCTCGAGGCACAGGCAAGCCGGGCGATGAAAAATTTTTCGGAATAACCATCGTTCCTGAAAAAGAACAAGTTCTTATTTTGGCTAAAAAAAATATTTCAGAAAATATTCAAAAAGCCGTATTAGAACTAGAATGTCTAAATACTCCCGGAATCGGCATAATGTTTGTAACTCCGGCTTCCGACTTCGTTCAACTAGGTAAAAAGTCCTAACGCTCCCGCTAATTATACTTACGACCAACCCTCTCTATTAGCGCCCCGCCGGTTTCTTGGCGGGAGGAAGAAATTCGACGCATATGATGTTAAGAAGAAAATTGACACATATGGGCAAATATTTTTGATTCGTAAATTATTTATCATTTTCTAAAAATTTATCCAAGTTTTTGTAAAGAGTTTTCTACTTTTAGGTGTTATATATACTAAAGAAAAAGGAGAAAATTTTATGAAAAACAAAAAACATTTATTTCACTTTATAGTGTCAGAGTCTATGAATACTACTGTCATAGATTTTCTACTAAAAGAGTTCAAAATTAATACGTTCAGCAAACTGTTTGAAACTATGTTTCGTCTCATTGACAAAAAAGTCCCAAAAATGAAGAGAATAATCGGGAATTGCCGCTCCGAATACGCCGTTATAGATAGCGTCGACGGTAAAAGATTGGATAAATATCTCAGGATTAACGAAGCGGACTATCTTCAAATAAAAAGATGGCATTCCTTGTATAACGAATTCGGTATGGCTTCGACAGTTCGAGATATTATACTGTTTTTCTATAACGGCGTTACGAAATATGGATTGGAAGGATTTCTCGAGATTGTTGGTAAGGAATTGAAGATGGATAAATTGAAAAATGACTTTTTGGATAGAATGACACAACTGTTAAATATCGCCGCTCAAAAACAGCTCTTATACGCGCTCGTAATCGAAAATTATCCCAAGTACGTCTATCTTACGTAAAATTATTTATTATTCTATAAAAAACCGACGGGTTACTCTCTATTATTAAAATTAATTTGAAAAAAAATGAAATATATGATTAAATGCTGCTTTGGTTATTATTAATTCGGAGCGATAAAATGGACAAAAATGCTTTTTCTAACCTGCTGGCAAACAAAATTTTAATTCTTGACGGAGCCACGGGAACCGAGCTTCAAAAAAGAGGTATGCCTAAGGGAGTATGTCCTGAAAAATGGGTTAGCGAAAACCCCGATTCAATTATAGCGGTCCAGAAAGATTACGTTGAGGCGGGATCAAACGTCGTCTATTCGTGTACGTTTGGGGCAAATAGGTTTAAACTTGAAGAATTCGGACTAGAAAATGAAGTTTACGCTTTAAACAAAAGACTTGTTGAAATATCAAGAGAAGCCGTAGGAAAAAGCGCCTACGTCGCGGGAGATATGTCTCCTACGGGAAAATTCGTCGAACCTTTTGGCGACGTTAATTTTGACGATATGGTTGGTATCTACTCCGAACAGGCGAAGGGCCTTTTAGACGGAGGAGCGGATTTTTTTGTGATTGAGACCATGATAGATATTCAGGAAACAAGAGCGGCTGTTATTGCGATCAAAGAACTTTGCGATTTACCGATTATCATTAGTATGACGTTTGGGGAAGACGGATATACTTTGACCGGAACCGATCCCATAACCGCTCTTGTCTGTCTGCAAAGTCTGGGGGTCGACGCTTTCGGATGCAACTGTTCGACCGGCCCCGATAAAATGATCGAAGTAATAAAATCGTTGAAGCCATACTCTAAAATTCCGCTTGTTGCTAAGCCAAACGCCGGTCTGCCCAAATTGATTAACGGCAAAACAACTTTCGATATGTCGGTTAAAGAATTCGGCAGTTATGCGGAGGAATTTGTCAAAGCCGGCGTCAATCTTTACGGCGGCTGTTGCGGAACTTCTCCGGAATATATAAAAGAGATTTCAACAATTACTAGCGGTTATAAACCGGTTCAGCCGTTGTTGAAAAGCTTAAGCGCAGTATCGGGACCGAGAAAAAATTTGATTTTAAATACGCCGAGACCTTTAGCGGTAGTCGGGGAAAGAATAAATCCGACCGGTAAAAAATTATTTCAAGAACAAATCAAAAACGGCAACTTCGAAGGGGTAAGAAAATTCGCTCAGGAGCAACAATCCGCCGGCGCCGCTATGCTCGACGTTAATATGGGTATGCCGGGCGTCGATGAAAAAGAGGCTATGTTGAAAGCGGTATCTTTGCTTTCGGGAATATGCGATCTTCCGCTATGTATAGACTCTTCTAATCCCGACGTTATCGAGTCCGCTTTGAGATTGTACCCCGGAAGAGCTTTGATTAATTCAATTTCTTATGAAAAGAAGAAAATCGAAAAACTTCTGCCTATAGCCGCAAAATACGGAGCGATGTTTATTGCTCTTCCGCTGACGGACGACGATATTCCAAAGACTGCGGCGGAAAGATTAAATATTTTTGAAAAGATACTTTTGGAAGCAAAAAAGTATAATTTTTCTATTTCGGATATAGTCGTAGACGGTCTGGTAATGACGGTTTCGGCAGATCAGACCGCGGCTCTTGAAACGCTTAATTTTATCAAGCTATGTAAGGAGATATATAACGTCAATACAATTGTCGGACTCTCAAACGTTTCGTTCGGACTTCCCGAAAGAAAACTTATTAACGCCTCCTTTTTATCTATGGCTATTCAAAGCGGCCTCAGTATGGCTATCGCGAATCCTAACGAGGAGATACTTATCAACGCTAAGTTTGCCTCCGACGTCTTGGTCGGAAACGACGCGCAATCCAAGTTATATATTGAGAAATATTCAAACGCCCAAAAAGTTGAAAACAAAACTCCGGATTCGACAAAAACCAACGAAGATATGATATTTAATTCGGTTGTCGAAGGTAATAAAGAAAAAATTAACGATCTGCTTAAGATTTCGTTAGATAATAAGATTACTCCTCAAGATTTAGTCGATAAATATCTCATACCCGCTATAAATAAAGTCGGAGATCTATACGACAAAAAGATATACTTTCTGCCTCAACTAATCGCCAGCGCCGAAACGATGAAAAAGGCGTTTCAATATATCGAGCCTCTTTTAATAAAAAGCGAAGAAAACCAAACTAAAAAAAAGAAAATAGTTATGGCGACGGTAAAAGGAGATATTCACGATATAGGTAAAAATATAGTAATTCTGATGCTTAAAAATTACGGATTCGACGTCGTCGATCTTGGCAAAGACGTCCCCTCCGAGAAAATAATCGACGCGGCGATAAAAGAAAACGCCGATATTATCGGGCTTTCGGCGCTCATGACTACTACCATGACCGAGATGAAAACGGTAATAGAACTTGCTAAAAACAAAGCCGTTCGCGCGCAAGTCATAATCGGCGGCGCGGTAATAACCGAAGATTACGCAAAAGAGATCGGCGCCGCCGGCTATTCAAAAGACAGCGTCGGCGCGGTGAAATTAGCAAAATCCTTATGCGGATTATCGTAACTACGACGGCAGCGCCATATGTGTCAATATCTAAACTCGGACTATCGGCGCATTGCGGGAATGATCAATTAAAAGCCGGTCTTTTTACCTTTGTAATATTTCTTTCAAATATTTTGCCGTATGGGACTTACTATTATGTATTATCTCCTCCGGCGTTCCTTCGACTATAATTTCGCCGCCGGCGTCTCCCCCCTCGGGACCAAGGTCTATTATATGATCGGCTATTTTTATAACGTCAAGATTGTGCTCGATAATTATCATGGTATTGCCTTGATCGACGAGTTTATTAAGGACTTTAGACAATTGCAAAACGTCTGCAAAGTGAAGACCCGTCGTCGGTTCGTCTAGGATGTACATTGTTTTACCCGTTCCCTGTTTAGAAAGTTCGAGCGATAATTTGACTCTTTGAGCTTCGCCGCCGGATAACGTCAAGGAGGATTGCCCCAGTTTAATATATCCCAGCCCGACGTCTCTCAACGTCGAAAGTTTATTGTATATGGGCTGATGTTTTTCGAAGACCTCGCAAGCTCTGTCTACAGTTAGATCGAGAACGTCGGCTATCGACAATCCTTTGTATTTTACTTCGAGCGTTTCGCGGTTATACCTTTTACCTTTGCAAACGTCGCATTTTATATAGACGTCCGGTAAAAAATGCATTTCAATCTTGATCTCCCCGTCTCCCTGACAATTCTCGCAGCGCCCCCCTTTGACGTTAAAAGAGAATCTCCCCGATTTGTATCCTCTGACTTTTGATTCTTCCATTTCGGCAAAGAGATCTCTGATATGATTGAAAACTCCAACGTAAGTCGCCGGGTTCGATCTCGGCGTCCTGCCGATTGGGCTTTGATCGATATTGATGGCTTTATCAAGATATTCAAGCCCTTCTATCTTATCGTATCCCCCCTCCTCCATCGAACCGCGGTTTAGTTTGTTGTGTAATACGGGGTACAAAATATCGTTAATCATAGTCGATTTACCAGATCCGCTAACGCCGGTAACGACCGTCATTTTCCCGAGCGGAATAGAAACGTTTATATTCTTTAGGTTGTGCAGTCTTGCGCCGTAAATATTCAGAAAATGTCCGTTTCCCTCCCGCCTTTTTGCAGGAATTGCGATCTTGTTTAATCCGGCTAAAAACAGTCCGGTTATAGAATTGGGATTATCTTCTACATCTTGAGGCGTCCCATAAGCCGTTATATACCCGCCGTTTTCGCCGGCTCCGGGGCCCAACTCCACAAGACAATCGGCGCTTCTGATTACCTGTTCGTCGTGTTCGACGACAATCAACGTATTGCCAATGTCTCTCAATTCCAGCAAAGTATTAATCAACTTATCGTTATCCCGCTGATGAAGTCCGATTGTCGGCTCGTCGAGAATATATAGCACCCCGACTAATCTCGATCCGATTTGAGTCGCCAACCGTATTCGTTGAGCTTCGCCGCCGGATAAAGTAGCCGTTTTCCTCTCAAGAGTCAGATATTCCAACCCTACGTCCTGTAAAAATTTCAACCGATTGTTTATCTCTTTCAAAATCTGTAACGATATTTTTTGTTGATTTTCAGTTAAAACCAAACTATTTATAAAATCGATGCAATTTGTAACCGATAAAACCGTTACGTCGCGTATGTTTTTATCATTAATCTTAATTGATAAAGGAATTTTTCCCAATCTCATCCCTTTGCACGACGGACACTCCTGAACGGTCATAAAAGATTCAAGCCACACGCGAACGCCAATACTTGAAGAGTCTCTTACTCTTCTCCTCAAATCAGGTATTATCCCTTTGTATTTCCCGATAAACTCCCAGCTTCCTCTTTTTTCTTTTGACACATATCTGAAATTTATCTCGTCGTCCCCGCCCCACAACAGAATATTTTTGATCTCTTCCGGCAGATCTTTCCATTTGGTATCAAGCGAAAATTTGTAATGTTGCGATAAAGCTATCAACTGCTGAAATACAATGTTATGCCGCGGTAAATGAGTCTGAATAGCGCCTTCGTTTAGAGATAAGTTTTTATCGGGAATTAATTTATCAATACTGAATTCCGACACGTCTCCCAAACCGCGGCACTCCTCGCAAGCTCCATGAGGATTATTGAACGAAAAAATCCTCGGCTGTATCTCCGGATAACTAATCCCGCAATCCAAACAGGCAAATTTCTCAGAATAAATCTTCGTTTCTCCGTCAAAATCAACAGATACAAGTCTGTCCGTCATTGATAAAGAGGTCTCAATCGAGTCGGCTAACCTATTTCTTACTCCATCTTTTAATATTATTCTATCTACGATAATCTCAATATTATGCTTTATGTTTTTTTCCAGTTTTATCTCTTCGTCGAGTTGATAAACGACCCCGTCTACCCGCGCTCTTACAAACCCGGATTTTTGCGCATCCTCAAAAATTTTTTGGAACTCCCCCTTTCTGTCTCTCGCCACGGGAGCCATAATAATCAACTTAGTCCCCTCTTTGCGCAAAAGAATATTCTCAATAATCTGATCGATCGATTGACTCTCGATCTTTTTACCGCAATTGTAACAATACGGCTCGCCGATACGGGCAAAAAGCAGTCTGAAATAATCGTAAATCTCCGTAACGGTTCCAACAGTCGATCTGGGATTCTTATGCGTCGTCTTCTGTTCAATCGAGATAGCTGGACTTAGTCCCTCGATATAATCTATATCGGGCTTCTCCATTTGTCCTAAAAACTGCCGAGCATAGGCGGACAAAGACTCGACGTATCTCCTCTGACCTTCCGCGTAAATTGTATCAAACGCTAACGAAGATTTACCGGAGCCGCTAACTCCCGATACGACTATAAGCTTATTTCTTGGTAAAGATATATCGATATTTTTTAAATTATGTTCTCTCGCGCCTTTTATTATAATATTATTGAACCCTTGCAATTTGACACCTTCATTAACTACAATATTTTCTGATTTTTCTTTCTGTTTATACTACATTTTTTTTTTTGAGCAAAGTAAATAAATTAGAAATAAAGCGTCCGTCGGCTTTTTAGGAAAAATGACACATATGGAACTATATGCGACGCAAGCGCTCCTCTATGAGAAAATTGACGCATATGATGTTTTTCCATAATCTATGAAAACAATGTAGACGCTCGACCTCTCTCGAGATAACTCAACTTCTTGTTATCGCATATGTGTCATTTTTAATCCTAACATCATATGCGTCGAATTTTCCCCGCCCCCAAAAAACCGGCGGGAGCATTTTTTGAACAATAAAACCTTGACTATCAATCAAAAAGTAATATACTATCGTCGGTCGGGAAGGAGAAATATTGATAAAATATATAAAAGGTTTGGTTGTAAAAAAAGAGAGCGATTGTCTAATTCTTGATAACAACGGTATAGGATACAAAATATTTTGCAGTTCCAGAGAGTTAAGTCAAATAAATACGGGTTCGGAAGCGACCATATATACGTATCTTGTTCACAAAGAGGATAATATGACGCTTTTTGGATTTGTAAAAGAAAAAAACTTGGAAGGATTTGAGTATTTGCTAAAAGTCGACGGATTTGGACCGAAACTTGCGTTGAAAATTCTCTCTTTTTACGATATAGACGAAGTATATTCGGCAATAGAGAGCGAAAATATAGAAAAACTAAAAAAAGTCCCGGGACTAGGTCCAAAAATGGTAAATAAACTATTATTTGAACTTAAAGGCAAACTTCCGGATACTTTTATTAATGATACCCCGGATAACGACTTTAATAGAGATATAATATCCGCCCTGCTGAATTTCGGTTATCAAGAGTCGGATATCAGAGCCGCCCTAAATAAATACAAACCGGAAACTCAAGATTTTCAAACGGAATTTAAAAAATATATTAAAATTTTAGCGAAAAAATTATGACAAACGATATAACTAATATTGAATTCGGCCGGGACGACGAATACGAACAGTCGTTAAGACCAAAATTTCTTAAAGAATTTATCGGACAGGATAGTTTTATCTCCAACCTCAAAGTTTACATCGAAGCGGCAAAAAGGAGAAAAGAACCGCTGGATCACATACTTTTATCCGGTCCCCCCGGCTTGGGCAAGACAACTTTGGCTTCTGTTATCGCAAATGAAATGAATGTAAATTTCAAATCGACCAGCGCTCCCGTTTTGGAAAAATCCGGCGACATAGCGGCGATTTTAACGGATATTGAAAAAGGAGACGTCTTTTTCATCGACGAAATACATCGTCTTAGAAGAAATATCGAAGAAATTTTATATTCTGCAATGGAAGATTTCTCAATCGACGTTATTATAGGACAAGGTCCTTCCGCGAAAAGTCTAAAAATCAATATCGAACCTTTTACGCTTATAGGGGCAACGACCAGATCGGGGATGATATCTTCGCCGCTTCGCGGAAGGTTTGGCATTAACGAAAATCTCGATTATTACGATAAAAACGATATGAAAAAAATACTAAAAAGATCGGGTAATATTCTGGGGATAACGATAGACGACAAAGCGGCGGACGCGCTTTCAGAATGCTCCAGAGGCACTCCAAGAGTCGCCAACAGATTATTAAAAAGAGTGAGAGATTTTGCTCAAATCGAAGGTATAGGTAAAATAAGCGAAGAAATAACAAAATCTTCTCTAAATAGGCTAAATATCGACAATCTCGGTCTAAATAAAATCGATATAAGACTTTTAAAAACGATGATTGAAAACTACGAAGGGGGACCGGTCGGCGCCAAAACTTTAGCTATATCTTTGGGGGAAGATCCCGATACTATAGAGGAGGTGTACGAACCGTATCTCATACAACTTGGTTTTATCAAAAGAACTTCGAGAGGAAGAGTGGCGACAAAAAAAGCTTACCTTCATTTGGGACTCGATTATATAGCTAAAGAGGAGACTTTATTTTCAGATGAATTATAAAATTCTATTTTTCCGTCTTATTTCAATACTGTTGTTAGCGCATTTTTGTTTTTCATGTAAAACAAAAATTGAGCGTTATAGCGATAAAACAAGCAAATCTTACGAAATAAGAGTAAAATTGAAAGATTTAAACTCTATTATAAACATTCCTATTAGAAAAGATATAAAATTTGTTGATTTTATCACTAAAGAGCCGTTGGTTTTTGATAAAAAAACTAAGGAGGCGACAATTATTAAAAACGGCGAATATACTTATATAAACGATAAAAAAGCGCTTTCGCCGATTTCGGTTTTTTCGGAAAAAAACAGAATGATAAAAATAAACGACAGATTTTACTTTGGGACTATTACAATATATCCCGAAAGCTCGATTACAGTTATCAATTCTATACCGATAGAAACTTATCTTTTATCGGTTTTGCCGTCGGAGATACCGGCGACTTTTAAAATTGAGGCGATGAAAGCTCAAGCTGTCATAGCGCGAACCTATTCGATCTACTTTTTAAGAAAAAATGTCGATAATAATTTCGACGTCGACGACTCGACAAACTATCAGGTTTATAAAGGTTTTAATAACGTAGAGGATAAATACCTGAAAAATATTTTTTCGGCAGTTAAAAGCACCGAGGGCAAAATAATAACTTACAACAACGAACCGATAATCGCGTATTTTCACAGTAATTCCGGCGGCAAACTGAAAAGCGGGCTGGAATATTTCGGCAAAAATTCCGATTATCCTTACCTTGCGGCGAAAGACGATCCTTATTCAATAGATTCGCCGGGATATAACTGGACTTACGACCTGTCGATGGACCAATATAAAACTCTGTTTAAGACCGATTCTAATCTTTCATACGACGCTATTTCTTTCAACGATTCGGGTTATGCGGACAAAATAAAAATTGACAACGCCGAATACAACTCTAAATTATTCAGAAAAACCGTCGGTTATGCAAAATTAAAAAGCGAAACTTTTAAAATTGAGATTCTTGACGATAAAATCATATTTAACGGCTACGGCTACGGTCACGGAGTCGGTATGAGCCAATGGGGGGCAAACTCAATGGCTAAGCAGAATTTTGACTATAAAGATATAATTGAGTTTTACTATCCAAATACGGAGCTGGGATACTATTAAAGTTTTTTCGCCTTAAAACAAATATCTCTTAAGTATCTCTATAAAAACATAATTTTTCGCTCTTTGTATTATTCGTTCTCTGCTTCCGGTAAAATTTTCTCTTTTTACTATCGTTTCATTCTCAAATATAAATCCAAAATAGACCAGACCGACGGGCTTGTCGTCCGATTCGGACTCAGACGCGGCTACTCCCGTTATCGACGCCGCAATATTTGTATTAAATATGGATTTTAATCCTTTGACCATCTCTTCGGCGGTTTGAGGCGATACCGAGCCAAATTTTGTTAAAGTTTCGGATTTAACTCCTAATAATTTTGTTTTTATCTCGTTTGTATAAGCTACTACGGAGCCTTTGAAGAATTCGGATACTCCCGGATTTGATACCATATCCCCGGATAGCGATCCGCCCGTCATTGATTCCGCAAAAGAAATTGTCAAATTTTTATTTTTCAACAACGAATACGCTATGCTTGACAACGGCTTATCTTCAGTCCAAAATATACCGTTTTTGTTAAATATATCTATAACTTTTCTGACGACGGGCAGAGAAATTAAATCTACTTTTTCCTGATTTTCAAACATTCTGGTAATATGTATCTCAACCCACCCCTCTTTATTGAAATAATATCCGATATCAAATCCGTCAAATTTTATATCTTTAAATATGTCGGCTATATCGCTCTCCCCGATATTGTATAGTCTGAATATTTTTTCAAAAAAACTTCCCTTTATCATATTCATTTGGGACAGCTTATTTACAACGAAAGAATTTACCATCGGGATATTTTCTCTTGGCGGCCCCGGTAATAAGAAATATAAAGTCTTCTCCTTTTTATAAAATATTCCGGGAGCCGTCCCGTTTAGATTATCAATGCTTTCCGCTCCGGCAAAAGTCGTCGCTTGCTTTTTGTTTGACTCGGCTATTTTCCTGTTGATTCTATTAAAATATAATTTGATTTTACTCCATAGCGCTTCGTCAAATATCAATTTGACCCCTAAATATTCGGCGCACGCCTCTCTGGTAATATCGTCGTCGGTAGGTCCAAGCCCGCCGGATAAAAAGACTATATCGGTACCTTCGCAATACTTCAAAGCGCCGACTATTGAAGAGACGTCGTCGCGAACCGCTACGCTTTTTTGTAAAACGACGCCGATCTCTTTTAATTTTTTAGCAAGAAAATTCGTCGTGGTGTCGTAAATATTTCCAAGCAAAATCTCAGTTCCGATAGCAATAAATCCGGCGCTTATCATATTATCCTCTTACTCTCTTTCAACGCTCAATATAATAATAATTTTAATATTTTTCAATATTTTTAGTAAATTGTTCCTAAAATCTTTTTTTTCAGAGTCGTAGGTCGGAATTTTGAAAATATGAGCGGGCGCGGCAGTATAAAGTTTAACGCACTCTTTTAAACTTCTTTGAAAAATAAGTTTTTTTACGCCAAGTTTTTCTACCGCCTTTGTCGGATCGATCGCATAATAAGTCCCTTTAAATTTAGCAAAAACCATAGCGTGTCCTTATAAGGATTAGGCGGTTTGATTTCATCATCGCCGTAAAACGCCTCTTCATGATAAATTTTGATATTTTTATTTTTCGACTTTTTTTTCAGACTAATCAATTCCATATCTTTTGTCAGGCGGTAAATAATCTCTTTTCTGAGAAAAAGCGAATATATTTTAATATACGTCTTGTCGTTTCGATTATACAACTTCAACGCGACGCCTTTTAATCTATACGGAGAGTTATATATTTTAAAAGTCGCTATCTCGCCGATTTTGATGGACGCTAAAATATCCGAATAATCGCCGGTCATAAATTTTTACTTCTCTTTATACGGATATAGATGTAAGAACTTTAGATTTCTCATATTTTTTAGTTCTTCCGGAACGCTTACAAGCCGGTTGTTAACCAAATCTAACGTTCGAAGATTATATAGTTTCTTAATTTCAGAAGGAATTGTTTTAATAAAATTATTTCTCATCTCAAGAGTTTCGAGTTCCGTTAAATCTGTCAATTCTAAAGGAAATTCTTCCAAATTATTATCTGAAAAACCAAGATATTTCAATTTAGGAAGTTTAAATATGAATTCCGGAACCTCGGTTAATCCGTTATCGTTTAACATAATACTTTCCAGTCTTATCAACTTTTCCATACCTTTTGGGAATTTCCTGATATTATTCCCCCTCAAATCGAGACGTTGCAAATTTGTTAAATTTATAAAATTATCCGGCAACTTTTTAAGCGCATTCTCCCGCAAATCCAAATCGGTAAGCCCCGATAAATCTCCTATTTCTTCGGGAAGCGACTTGATTTTGTTATACGACAATTGTAGATATCTCAATTCTTTTAAATTTCCGATCTCTTTCGGAACGGTTTTCAGTTCGTTTTTGTAGAGCCATAAATCTTTGAGATTGACCAGCTTTCCGATACCGCTCGGCAAAGTTTCAAGTTTATTGCATGTCGCGGTTAATGCTTCTAAATTAGTCAAATTTCCGATCTCGTCGGGTAAGTACTTTAGATTATTCTGCGTTACGTTGAGCTTCCTAAGCGATAATATTTCGCAAACCTCGACCGGAATTTCAAGAAGTTTTATTGCCGAGAAACTCTCGCCGGTTAATCTCAACTCTTTGATTCCGTCTTCGGCGTTTTTCTTAAATCTCGCTCTCAACTTTTCTCTCTGTAACTCTATAATATATTCGTTTATTTCTAAAGATTTTGGGACTTCTTTCGGTTCGATATTTTTTATAAGAACGTCCCGGTTTTCCGGCGTAGAATTTTTAAGCAACTCGATCGCTTGATCGTTTAGATTACTGCATAAATAATATCGTATAAGCGCCTTCGAAATATTTTCTACAACTTTGATATTGGAATCGTCTAGACGTTTTTCTATATGCGGAATTATCCCGGCAATCGGCGCCCATAATTTCTCATTTAGCGAGGGATCTTTTCTGTTTTTATTTAAAAAAATATTTATCAGGCGATAGACAATATCCGAAGCGTAAATTCTATTCTCTTCATTTTGATTATCTAACTCTTTCATAACGACCGGGATAGTTTTTATAACGTCCGCTTTTTTCTCGGATTTATAAACTATCGTCCTCGCCGCGACAATTCTCACCTCTTCATATTCGTCCGACAGCATCTTTTTTAAAACCGGATAAACCGAATCGATTTTACAGTTAAGCCGAGTTAGAGTCCCAGCCGCTTCCTGTCTTATATCTTTATCGCTATTCTGCAGAAGTTCGGCAACCTTATCCCATCTTCCGTTCTTTGCAAAGAAGTAAGTCAAAATATCCGCCGCCGCCCATTTCGCTTCTTCATATTCAGATTTTAACGTCTTTTCTAAAATCGGAAGATAATCGGTAATATCCGGCATTTTAAAGGGCGACATAACGGCGTCTCTGATTAGAAAAAGAGACTCTAATTGAGTTTTATCGTTTTTATGGGAAATAATATCAAAAATCGCCGGCAAAGTTAATGAAATATCCTGATTATCGCCCTGAGCGGCGCGAATTGTCCGGAGAGCCGATATACGAACTTTTTCGTCGCCGTCGAAAAGCAACGCGGCAAGAAACGGCATAGCGTACTCTATATTTCGCTCGTCTCTATCCTGAACCATATTTGGAACGGTAACGTCCGCTAAAAAATCCAACTCCCTAATTTTTTCTTCGTTAGTAGCGTCGATAAGTTTTTCTTTTATCTCTTCAAAATTTATAATTTCCAAAGTACTATCGCCTTTTTTTACTACTCCCGAATATCGAGCCGAGAACGCCCCGAACGATCGTTTTCCCTATAGGCGAGTTTGCTATCTTCAGCGCTTTATCAAGATAATTCGCCTCTTTCTTCGGGGCGCTCTTTGTCTTTTCAACCGACTTTTTTTCTTTCTCCTTATTCTCCTCATTCTCCGCGTCGGCGACGCTTTTTTTATTAAGTATCTCATAAGCCGACTCTCTATCGACAGTTTTTTCGTAAGCTCCGTAAACGACGGACTTCTTGATAATCTCGTTTCGTTCGTCGACGCTAATCGATCCTATCCGGCTTCTTGGCGGCAGTATAAACGCTCTCTCGACTATCGACGGCGCGCCTTTCTCCTCCAAAAACGATACTAACGCCTCGCCCACCCCAAGTTCGGTAATCGCCGTTTCAACGTTTATCTTCGGATTCGTCCGAAAAGTCTCGGCGGCCGCTTTTACCGCTTTTTGGTCTTTGGGAGTATACGCCCGTAAGGCGTGTTGAACTCTGTTGCCCAACTGTCCGAGAATATTTTCAGGAATATCCATAGGATTTTGCGTTATAAAATAAACTCCCACCCCTTTTGATCGAATCAATCTGACGACCTGCTCGATTTTCTCCAACAAAACTTTCGGCGAGTCGCTAAACAACAGATGCGCTTCGTCGAAGAAAAATACCAACTTTGGCTTATCCATATCTCCAACTTCAGGCAGATTCTCAAAAAGTTCGGACAGTATCCACAATAAAAACGACGAATATGTACGCGGAGAAGTCATGAGTTTGTCGGCCGCCAAAATATTAATAACCCCTTTTCCGTCGGAATCGGTCTGCATCAAATCGTCGATATTCAGCGCGGGCTCTCCGTAAAATATATCGCCCCCTTGCTCCTCGAGCGTTATCAATCCTCTTTGGATAGTCCCGACGCTCGCCGGCGAGATATTCCCGTAAGTATTGATAAATTCTTTGGCGTTATTTCCGACGTAAAGGAGCATAGCTTTAAGGTCTTTAAGATCCAACAGCAACATATTTTTATCGTCGGCGATCTTAAACGCCAAAGTTAATACGCCCGTCTGGGTATCGTTTAGGTTTAACAGCCGGCTGATAATTAACGGTCCCATCTCGGTAATCGTAGTCCTAACCGGATGCCCCTGCTTGCCGAAAACGTCCCAAAACTGTACCGGAAATCCGCAAAATGAAAAACCGTCCAAGCCGAGTTTCTGAATCCTCTCTCGCATTTTAGGAGAATCGACGCCGGCTTTGCTAATACCAGCCAGATCCCCTTTCACGTCCGCCATGAAAACCGGCGTCCCAATAGAACTAAAATGTTCCGCCAATACCTGCAAAGTTACGGTCTTCCCCGTCCCGGTCGCTCCGGTTATTAATCCATGCCTATTAGCCATCTTAGGTAAAAGATAACACTCCTTCGCCCCTTTTGCGATCAAAAGTCCGTTGTTATTTCCCACTATTTTCCCCCGATTTTTTGTTTTTTATTTCTCTGATATATTACGCGTATAAAAGTTTACGACCTTTAGGTATCGAAATTTCTCTCCCCAACTCTTTTGCCGTTTTAACATATCTCTAAGCCGTAACCTGATTTTTTATTTTAAACAATTAAACAAAAAAAGTCAACTATCGGTTGCCGTCAAGTAAATTACGGAGAAATGGGCGCATATGACTTCTTGTGGAAAAGAAATTGACACATATGAGCTAAAAGCGCGGCGGCAATTGTCGCGTAAAAATGAAATCGACGCATATGTGTCATTTTTTTTTAATCAGTAAATTATTTATCATTTTCTAAAAATTTATCCAAATTTTTGTAAAGAGTTTTCTACTTTTAGTTGTTATATATATAAAAGAAATATTTAAAGAAAAGAGGAGGAAATTTTATGAAAAACAAAAAGCATCTATTTCATTTTATAGTATCCGAATCTATGAATAACAACGTCATAGATTTTCTACTAAAAGAGTTCAAAATTAATACGTTCAGCAAACTATTTGAAACTATGTTTCGCCTCGTTAACAAAAAAATCCCAAAAATGAAAAGGATAATCGGAAATCATCGCTCCGAATACGCCGTTATAGACAATACCGACGATAAAAGGTTAGATAAATACCTTAGAATCAGCGAATCGGACTATATGCAAATTAAAAGGTGGCATTATTTTTATAACGAATTTGGTATGGCTTCGACGGTTCGCGATATTATCCTGTTTTTCTATAACGGCGTCGTGAAGTACGGATTGGAAGAATTCCTTAAGATTGTTGGTAAGGAATTAAGGATTGATAAATTGAAAAACGACTTTTTGGATAAAATGACACAACTGTTAAATATCGCCGCTCGAAAACGGCTATTATACGAGCTCATAATCGAAAATTATCCCAAATACGTCTGCTCTACGTAAAATTATTCTTTTATTACGCCAAAAAACCGATGGGAAATCGATTTTTCTACTATACTATTTACGATTACCAAAAAATATGATATATTAGGCGAAATTAAATTTTCAGGAGACGTAAATTGCCGGAATATAGATTAACAAGAGCTCTTTTGAGCGTTTACGATAAGGAAGGGATCGTCGAACTCGCTAAAGTTTTATCGGAAGCCGACGTTGAAATAATTTCAACGGGCGGAACTTACAATCTTTTGTATGAAAACAGTATTAAATGTATAAAGATAGAGGATTTTACCAATCAAAAAGAGATATTTGGAGGCAGAGTTAAAACTCTTCATACAAAAATTCACTCCGGAATACTTAGCAAAAGGGATAGAGAGTCGGAAGAACTGGACGTCGATCTCATAGATCTTATAGTAGTTAATCTATACCCGTTTGAAGATATGATCAAAAATAACGTCAAGGACATGTCCAAACTTATCGAGATGATCGATATAGGCGGACCGACGATGCTTCGAGCGGGAGCGAAAAATTACAAACACGTTACCGTCGTTCCTTCGTCAAAATATTATCCCGAGCTTATAGAAAAAATAAAAAATAACGGGATTGACGAAAATTTCCGTTTAAAAATGGCTATCGAGACTTTCAAAACTACGTCGTATTACGACTCCGTTATCTCTAAGACTTTGTACAGTATAGAGACGAACGGCGAGCTTCTCGAAGATACCGGCGCTCAAAGTCTATCAATCCCGATAGAAAAAGTTCTAGACCTCAGATACGGCGAGAATCCTCATCAGAAAGCGTCTTATAACTCGGTCCCAACTTTTGCCGATAAGAATATATCGGATTTCTTTATAAACGGAAAAATTCACGGTAAGGAGTTAAGTTATAATAATATAGGCGATATATCCGCGGCTATAAGAATATTATCGGATCTGGACGCGAACTCCTGCGTAGTAATCAAACACTCCAATCCATGCGGAGCGGCTTCTCGAAACAGTACTTACGACTCTTTTATGGCGGCTTACGAAGGGGACAAAGTCTCGATTTTCGGCGGAATCGTCGGTTTCAAAGGGGTTGTCGAAAAACAGAGCGCAGGAGTTCTTTCGGAGATATTTTTAGAAATAATCGTCGCCGAAAGTTTTACTACCGAAGCCAAAGAAATTCTTATGAAAAAGAAAAATATCCGCTTGATGGAATACGATAAATGGAAAGATATTATTTTTGAAGATAGCGGTTTATTTGAGATCAAAAAAGCCCTCGGCGGCGTTCTTATTCAAGAGAGAGACGCGAGCGCTCCAAAAAACGAGCAATATAAAGTCGTTACAAAGCTCGCTCCAAATAGCGAGGATATTGAAGATCTGAAATTTGCTCAAGCGCTTGTAAAACATGTCAAATCTAACGCTATCGTCGTCGTTAAAGATAAAATGTTATTGGGAGTCGGCGCCGGACAGATGAACAGGGTTACTTCGGCTAAAATTGCTCTCGATTGGGCGGGCGATAGATCGAAAGGCGCCGTCGTGGGATCGGACGCATTCTTCCCAATGGACGACACGGTAAGACTAGCCGCCGAGAGAGGAATCAAGTCGATCGTTCAACCGGGGGGGTCTATCAAAGACGAAGACTCGATAAAGGCGTGCGACGAACTCGGGATATCGATGATATTTACCGGAACAAGACACTTTTTACATTAAAATAAACGAAACCGGATTACGAAGAGGAAAACATTTCATTATATTGGTTTATCCCCTTATGTTGATTAAGCTTTCGTTGTAACAGTCTGTCGAGTTTATCGTCGGAGAGGTAGTTCAACCACATTCTGGTAAACGTCGAAGAGTAGTTGTACCAATTTTCTTTTATCTGAATTTTTTCTTCTTCAGTCAACGCTCTATTCCTCTTGTTCATAAATATTTGAAAATCTTCATTTATAAAAATAGATTCCAGTAAGTTGATCTTATCTAATTTGTTTTGCATAATAATAACCTCCAAAAGTTATTTAATACTTAAATAGCAAGTTACGCGCCATAATTAAATTTATTCGCAATTATCTTAAATAATTGGTATTAACAAGAATATCAGCTATATAGACAAGATATATTGACTATTAAAGCAATATTAATTACATTATAAGGTCGACTAATAATAAAAAAACTTTACTATCGGTAACATATTCAACAAAAATGTATTATTTTTTATACATTTTTATATTATTTTTATTAAAAAAAGAACCGAGTTTTTGTCCCGGTTCTTTTTTTGTATAAACAAATATTACTGCTTAGCAAAAACTGTAACCGCCGTTCCTTCGCATATAGCGCTTGTCGTTACGACTTCGTTTTTCGCTCCGTTTATATCGAATACTTTCTTCCACGTTCCGGAAGGCAACGTATAAGTATAGTTATCCCCGGAATTGAAAACTACGATTAACTCGTATCCGTCGCCGACGTTGTTGTTTTCGTCTATTAAGGAGACGTAAACATTGTAAGGCAAAGAAGCGTTGGTTACGACGCCTATGCCTGCCGGAGCGGATGACATTTCGGTTCTCATTCTGCTATTAATGTCGTCCCACGAAGTCAATCTAAAGCCGGGATGCGCTTTTCTTAACGCTATCAGCTCTTTATGATAATTAAATATTGCGGCGTTTGTTACTTTCCAATCCCATCTGTATTTATTATAGTCGTCGGGAGCGTTGTAACTGTTGTGAGCGTAAGTCCAAACGCCGTTTACGACTTTGGTTCTAAGCATCTCGTCGCCGCCGTGTATAAACGGTATTCCTTGCGAAGTCAAAATCATTGCGTTTCCGAATTTTAACACCCGTCGACCGTAAGCGTTATCTTCTCCGCAATGTTTGATCTTATCCCATAGGCAGTAGTTATCGTGAGCCGATATGTAGTTTATCGACTGTTCGGGGTCGTACGCAAACATCGAGTCCCAATCGTTAGCCAAAGGATTGGTCGATTTGACCGCCATAATAGAGCCCCTCATACCGACGGCGATCGCTCCCGTCCACGAGGTAGTTCCGTTAAACATATAACCGCGGGTCGTACCGTCGTTATTCCCTTTGATATCCTCTCTGTATTTTCCGTTGAATACCCCTACTCTGCCCGACGCCGTCGCGGGGCATTTGCCCATACGCATTTTTTGCGCTTCGTTTGGATCGCTGGCGTATCCGTTCCAAGGCTCGCCGTATATTATAATATTTCTATCGGGAAAAGCCGTATTGAGGTATTCTCCCCACTTTTTGTACTCGTTGTAATAAAATATTCCGACCAAATCAAACCTAAATCCGTCGATTTTATACTCGCTTACCCAGAATTCCAGCGAATCTTGTATAAACCTGCTAACCATCGGCTTCCCGCTATCTACAGAATTGCCGCATCCCGATAGATTTAGTCCGTCAAAATATTTCATCGTAATCCCCTGAAACATCTCGTTGCCAAAGGTGTGGTTATATACGACGTCCATAACTACTCTCAAGCCCCTCTTATGAAATTCGTTGACCATATTTTTAAACTCTTTCACTCTGTTTTCGTAATCGAGAGGAGTCTCCGAGTACTGTTCTTCGGGAATATTGAAGTTATAAGGGTCGTATCCCCAATTGTAGTGTTGCGTCGCAAAATCGTAAACGGGCAATACCTGAACGTGCGTTACGCCCAGTTCGACAAGGTGGTCTATACCGGTCTTTACTCCGCTATAAGTCGAACCCGCATGAGTCATACCGGTAAACTTCCCTCTTTTATTTTCGGGAACGCCCGACGAAGAGTCGATGGTAAAATCTCTAACGTGAACTTCGTAAACTATCGAGTCCTCTCGATTTGTCAAAGGAGGAATATCCGCCCAGCCGCCGTCCGGTAAAATATTGGCAATATCCATAACGATATTAACGTTCTGTCCGGGCTTCGCCATTACGCCGTAAGGATCGCGTACCGCAGTTCCGTTAATCAAGAATTGATACTCTTTATTTTTATGATCGCCCGTTAAAACTTTTTCATAAATATCCGTATATCCATCAAAATCGGCAACTTTCGAGCAATTATATTCGTTTCCGTCAATTTTCACCTTAACGTTAGCGGTATCCGGCGACCATATCCTAAAAGTCGTCGAAGCAGGAGTATATATAGCTCCCAATTTCATAACGCAAGGTTGACTTTGATACTCTACTTTTTTGAAAGTATAAGTCGCCGTCGAAGGTCCGACGTTATTAATGGCGTATATCTTTAAAATCTTTTCATCGTTTATCGCCATATCGCCGCCGATCGTAACGGCGGTTCCGTTTGAGAAATTGACGGCGCTTCCGCTAATCGAAGGATCTGAGCCGTCAAGCGTATACGTCGATTTTGAAATATTTTCTCCGCTCAAGTTAAGCGTTACGACAATTGTCGCGCTCGAAAAGTTACATCCCCCCGGCGTCGCCGACGCCGTCGGTTTTTGAGGAGCGATAGGATCGCTTGTAGTCATTACTCCGGTTTTAGATACCCAGACGTTCGAAGTCGCGACGAAGTCCGCCCCTCCGTTTTGCATCTTATTTACCCAGGTTCCGTCGTTAAATAGAAACGTTACGCTTGAGGTAGAAGCGATCTCTTTTTTATACCATCCCGTTCTATAAGAGACCATATCGCCGGGCGCGGTTTTTAACGCCGTAGTTTCCCAAACATTATCGGAATCTTTGTCAAACCATATCCATATCTCCGACCAAGCGTCCGGTTTTTCAACGTAGATATTTATACCCGTCGGCGCCGAAGTTATATTATAAGTTTCGGTTTTAACGTCGGAGTCTAAATAATTATCTTTATACGCTATCGCCTTAACTGTTTTGATCCCCTCGGTCAAGGTAAACGCGGCGCTATACAAAGTAGAAGTTTTGCCGGGCGTAGTTCCGTCGGTCGTATAGCGAATAGCCGCGCCCGCCGTCGAACAGGTTATCTCAAAACTTGTCGTAACGTCGTAATCTCCCGATATAGGAAGAATTATCGGCGCCGCTACTTTCGACTTAGTAATCGTTATCGGAACGCTTATTATCGGCGAAGGGGCTTTACCCTGCGTCTGCGCTATCGCTTTAATAGTCGATGAAACGGTTACGGTTATGGGAGCCGTATACTTCGCCGAGCTGATAGTCGGATCCGAGCCGTCTGTAGTATAATAGACGTCCGCGCTTGTATCGCTACAAGTAAGCGTTATCGCTACGGAATCTTGAAAACTCCCTCCGTTAGGCGTCGCCGCCGGAGTGGGAGTCGTCGTCAAATTTATTTCGTAATCTAATTCCGTTATTGTAGAATCGGCCATCCCCTCTTTTACCGCATAAACGACTAATTTTATCTTATCGCCGGCGGCTCCCGATAGAGTTATCGGCGCGGTATAATCGGCCGTCGCGTCGGAATTCTTAGCGTATTTAACGGCAGAGCCGCTTGTTCCGCACGATAGCGACAATTGATAATCATTAATTATCGCTCCGGAAGGCGCGCTTGCCAAAACGGGAGTAACCTTTACCTGATTCAGCGCCGATATAGCGTAACTGTTTATCAATCCAACCGCCACGTTTTTTGGTATGGTAGTCCTGAGATAGGTATCGTATTCTCCCGATATAACCGAATAATTTTTATCAATCTTCGACGCTTTTCCTTCGATGGTAAAATCCCACTCTCCTCCGATCAAATCGGTAAAAAGCGCGGCGTCTCCAAAATTAGCGACCTCTTTGACTATATCGTCAAAGCCCGTTTTCCTCGCCGTTACCGCGATCTTATTTATATACCCCGGTTTGTCTTGAGATATAGCGTACCCGGAGCCGTTATTTATCGTTAGATTTACCGCGCCGCTGTTTTGTAGAAGAATGATCGTTATCGTAGCCCCACGTTCGGTCAATTCGACGTTCGAACTCCCCGAATAAACGGAACTGTTTGAGCTGTTCTTACCGGTTACCGAAATATTCCAACTACCGATCGACAAAGTCATAGAGATCGGCGCTCCGACGTTAAAATCGTCGGTAATCTGTTCTTCCCCTTTTGTCGCAACAACGGTATATTTCGAAATACTCCAGTTTCTACTGCTTGAAACATTTATTTTCACTTCCGCGGTCGTTACTTCGGCAAGTTTATTGTTTATATTCGCGCAACCAAATAATAAAACCGCCAAAATCAATAAAAGAATATTTTTTATTTTCATTTTGGTATCCTCTATATAATATGCGGAATAAGAGAGCCCGCTCCCTTATTCCGCGCCAGTCGCATTACGGCGTTACTTTTTCTATCAAGATAACTCCTTCCGAGCCGGCTGTAAAAGTTACGCTTCCGCTTGCAACCGTCGCCGTCGTTCCCGTATAGGCGTCCTTGACCGAGTCGCCGTCCGCAAAGAACCCAGCTACGTTTACGGAAGTCGAGCCCGACGCTCCAAGTTTGATAACTACTTTATTTACAAATCCGCCCGCCTCGTAAGACCTGCCGTAAGTACTATTTCCCAGATCGGTTTGCGAACCGGCTCCAACCGAAAGATTTCTCTTTCTAAACTGTCCGAGTTTGCTCCAGTGAGCCAATACGTCGGGGTTCGCGTCCCAGTTCATATCGGATCTTGTCCCTTGATACGGATCCGATCCGGTATCGCCGAAAGGTCTGGCCGTCTCGTCGCCGTAGAATATCTGAACTCCTCCGGGGCTTAACGTTAAAGCCGTCCCGAGATTCTTGATATTTGTTCTGCTTAACGCGGTGTCGTGCGACGATATGTAGTGCAACGAATTCCAGGTAGGATCGGCGTTTATACTCGACGCGTATCCCGCCCAAGTTCCGCCTATGCTCCCGAGGTTGCCGTCTTTAGGGAAGGAAAAATTAATAACCGAGTCGAAATTGGCGACGGTATGATACTCAGATTTATTCGCTCCGTGTCCCCAAACTTCGGCGGTCATCCAGAAGTTATCCGTCCATGTAGCCGCGTTTGAAGTTCCTTTGGGTTTCGAAGTATCCGCTCTCCACTCGGCTAAAGCCGTATTACACTCTTGTTTCAGTTGAGCCCATCTCGATTTCTCGACATGTTTTGCGGTGTCGCATCTAAAGCCGTCTATACCGAATTCTCTAACCCAAGCGGCAAGCGCGTCGATAACAAAATCTGTCGGAGACGAAGTATTGCTCGCGCTTCGTAAACCCGTCGCCGACGGTATAATCCAATCGGTATAACCCGTAGTTTCCATACCCCATTTGGTAATCATGATTTGAGCCATTCCGATACTCGACGTCAATTCGGTTCTGAAGTCCGGTAGTCCCGCAAGATTTTGCGTGAGATCGTCTCCTCCCGGCGCGGTATAGTCGCCCAATCCGGCTCTTACCCAACTTCCGCCCGTACCTTTCCACCATTTATTCCAGCTTGCTACGTCTGAATAATCTATATTATCGTGATAACTATGCCAGGTTTGACCTCCTGCCGGAGTCCAATTTACGTCTAAAGAACCGGATTTTGCTTTACCGAAGCCGTATTCAACCATATCTTTTAAGGTGTTATATCCGGCGTGATTTAATACGACGTCCATAACTACTCTTATCCCTTTACTGTGCGCCGTATTGACGAAAGTTCTCATCTCGGCGACGGTCCCCATATTTTTATCCATCGCCGTATAGTCCAGCGGATAATATCCGTGATACGAATAGTGAGCGAAGTCTCCGTTTGAGCCGCCGCCGCACCATCCGTGAGTCTGTTCGTAGGGAGAAGTAATCCATATAGCGTTTACTCCAAGAGCTTCAAGATAATCCAATTTAGCGGTTAGTCCGGCTATATCTCCGCCGTGGAATGTTCCGATATTCTTACCGGTCGCGTCGGTCTTGACTCTGCCGTAAGACAGATCGTTTGCGGTATTGCCGTTATGGAATCTATCCGGTATAACAAAGTAAACGTTAGCGTTATCCCACGTAAAATCCGGAACTGGAATTTCCGTAACTTTTTCATATACATACTCTCTAGTCGTAGTTCCGGCGGTATTTTTAGCAAATAACTTTAGAGTTTTAGTATTTCCAACTACCATACCGCTCCCTATCGTTACTACCGTCCCGTTAGAAAATGTAGTTCCAACCGTCTCCGAAGGGGTAGTCCCGTCGGTAGTATATTTACCCGAATCTACCCCGGATAAACTCAACGTAACGTTTAGCGTTTCCGTCGTAAAATATCTGGTCGACGGATTCGCCGATATTACCGGCGCCTCTACCGGTTTAGCGGCGGTCCAAGTAGTCCCGTCAAACCAGTTTTGCATAGTCGGCGACGTTCTGGTAATTTCAGCTCCCGAATTGAACTTCATTTTCAAAGACTTCGTTCCTAAAGTATATACCGCATTTGGAATTTCCATCATATACCATCCGGACGCCGCGTCGAGAGTCATAGCGTTTCCGGGCCAGCTTTGTCCCATCGAACTCGATATTGCAATCCCGTTGTCCTCCCATACCCAAATAGTCGGCGCGCTTGAAGTTTTATAGAATATTTTAACGTTTGAACTGGGATCGGTTCTTGTATAAGCAAAACTTCCGGTAGACTCTCCCGCCGCATTTTGAGCCCAAACTTTTAACGTTTTTGACCCCCCTATCGTATCTATATTGATCGCCGCGGTTCCGCCCGAGTTAATCGAAATTCCTGAGGTCTTTGGATCGCTTCCGTCCGTAGTATACTTTATAGAAGTCGGGCTGTTTGTAGCGGTTATGGTAACGGTAGTCGACGCTTGCGTAACGTTTCCCGCCGCCGGACTAACCGTTATTGTCGGAACGGCTGGTCCTTCAGGATTCGTCGAATTCCAAACGCCGTCTTTATACCACCACTCTCCGGTAGTTCGAGACAAATCCGCCGTTTGACTGGCGCCGTTATTGCTGAATATTATATTTGCGCTTGTAGCGTTTGGAAAAGTATAACCAAACCAACCGTTTCCCTCCTCCGTCATCGCAACGCCGGGCCATGTCGCGTTAGAGATAGCCGGAGTCGCTACTACCGACCAATAATAAATTTTCGGCGTACTCCACGTAGTCTTGAGATGAACCTTTATTCCGCTAACGACTTCCGGTTTTACGGACAACGTTACGGTAATCTCTTTTGGAGATCCCTGAATGTCAGGAGTAGAACTTGTTACGGTAATCTTACCTGTATAACTTTGTCCCGCCGTTAAGCCCGTCGTATTTACGGTAACGGTTACGGTTTGAGGGGTAGTTCCGACTGAAGTTAAAGATGTTTTATCCAAAGTCAGCCACGCCGCGTTATCGATTACAGCGCAATTAAAAGTTCCCGTTCCGGCGTTTGATATAGTAAAACTCTGCTCTTGAGTAATATTCTTATCTAACTCGCCGCAAGCAATCGTCGTTTTACTAACCGCGATTACCGGCTGAGCTAACGGAGCTTTATAAACTTTAAATATTACGGAAGAGACCGCAGACGCCGAAGTAACTTTTATATAATATCTTGTCTCCGCGTCGCAATTTAATTTACCGTCCGTTAATGTAGCCGCCGCGCTCAGATCGTTTATATAGACCGTAGGGGTATACGTCGAGGTATCGATAATATATTGTCCCGCGTTAGCGACCGTATCGATCTCAAAACCAAACCAATTCTCGCCGGCTACAAGCGATACGTTGTTGCCCGTCTCTCCCAACATCAGACGTTTCGCGGTAATAAACGACAATCCCGTCCCCTGTTCTTGAACTATATCGAGGGTAAGCGTTGCGGTATTAGCAGACCAAACGCCGTCTTTATACGCCCGAGCTTTTATCGTCATATCGACGGACGCGTCGATAGGATTGACGTATAGAGAGCTCGCCGTAGTCGGAACCGCGCCGTTAGTCGTATAGTAAATCTGAGCTCCGGCAGTTTGACTTGAAATAGTTACAGTCTGCGCGACCGGATAAGTTCCGGACGCGATATTAAATATCGGATCGGCGACGGTTCCCGGGATAGTATAAGCTCCGTACTTGACGCCGGAGTCCGTCATGCCGTCTTTATAAGCTATAGCTCTTAACTCGGTCGAAGCGGCTATGTTTATCGGAGCGGAATAAATCGCGCCGTTAGTTTTAGACGGCGTAGAACCGTCGGTAGTATATCTGATAGTCGCGCCCGACGTAGTAGACGCGATTGTTACAGACTGCGTCGTAGCGTAAGTTCCAGCGACGGGCGAGAATGTCGGAGTCGCGACGACTTCAGTTTTTGTGAAAGTTTTCTGGCTAATTATAGAATTTTCCAGACCGGTCTTTACCGCTATCGCTTTAACAGTCGTAGTTTTGGCAAGAGTGAAAGCTCCGGTATATAGAATACTGCTTGGCAAAGGATCGTTTCCGTCTAAAGTATAGTAAATATCCGCTCCGTCCGTTCCGCTGTAAATATTAACCGTAACTTCGCTCACGAAAGTATTGTTAGTCGGAGAAATCGTCGGCGGTTCGGCTTGTATAGTATAAACGTTAGTAGCTTCTAACGACGGATTGTATCCCTCTTTGTACGCTTTTACTCTAACGACCGCCGATTGCAACAGCGTTATCGCCCCCGAATATACCGAACTTGACGCGGTAGGCTCCGATCCGTCCGTTGTATATCTCAAAGCCGCCCCGCTCGTCGAACAGGCAATAGTCAAAGATACCGGCGGGTTATAAGTACCGGATGAGAGAGATATTTTAGGGGTCGCCGCAGTCGGCAAAGTAACTAAACAATATTCTGAAACTACGTCGGAATCAAAAAAACCCGACTTTGCCGCTTTAGCGTAAACGACCGCCGTTTGAGTTAAATCGATAGGAATCGAATAGCTAATCCAACTCGCCTGATTATCTACTGAATATTTTATATCGGCGGATGAGTCGGTATGCGTAATCGAAACCTTTTTTGTTCCGCTATCGTAAGTTATACTAGGCGTCGTTAATTTCTCAGGATTTTCGCCTGCTACAACGCCGTATACGGCTTCCGCAAGTTCGCTCTCTGCGTATCCCGACAGCGAACCGTAGGCTTTTATAGTTATAGCTTTACCGGTAGAAGTAATCTTAAAAGCCCCTTTATATTCTTGAGGGACTACGGGCGGAACAGAGCCCTCTTCGTTTAGATAATAGTAAATTTTTGCAAGATTTGTCTCGCAAGTTATATCCGCAGTCAATTCTCCGCCCGTAACGCTTGAAAAATACATTCCGGCGGAGGGGGAAATAATAGGCTTCTTTACCTTAAAAGAATAGGAAGCAAGCGCTTCGTCGGATTTTTCGCCGTCATACTCGATCCACGCATTAATTTTAGAGTTTTTATTTACCGTTACCGCTCCGGTATAGGTAAAAGTCTTCGGCTCATTTCCGGATTCTTCCAGTTTGTATTTTATGGTCGCCCCGACTAAATTTGTAGATATAACTACGCTCTGCGAATTGTTATAGGTACCGGATTCGGGCGTTATAGACGGAACCGTTAAAACTCCTCCAGAAGATTTTGAACTAAACGTCTGATTTCTATAGTCGGAATATTCCCATCCCTCTTTGTATGCAAACGCCTGTATCGTCTTACTTGTAATAATCGAAATTTCATTAACGTATATTTTGGAGGTCGTCGTCGGTTTAGAACCGTCGTCCGTGTAGTAAATAATAGCCCCCGTAGTATCGCAACTTATAGCTAACTTCTTTTTTTCAGCGTTAAAACTAAAAACCGGAGGTAAAACTTTCATTTTATATTCGGCGACGACTACCGGAGATGGGACAAATTTATCGTCCGTCGAATCGGTAAAAGCGACGGCTTTTAGTTGTCTATATCTTGTGATCGGAATAGTTTGCCCCGAATAATAGATATAACCGTTATTTTTACCCGGTTTTGTTCCGTCCATAGTATATTTTATCGTTACGCCGCTTTCGTCGCTCATATTCTCGATATATACTTCAAATTCGTCGTTATATATACCGCTTTTTTGAGAAAAACTCGGTTCGGCTATGGTAGTTTTAGTAAAATAATTGAAAATCGTTTCAACAAAGTTTTCGCTTCTATCTTCAATTTGCAATTCCTGCGAGCAGTTTGCAAAAACTATCGTCAAAAAAGCGACTAATACTAATAAAATCGCTATAAATCCTTTAACTCTTTTTTTCATAACAATCTTCCCCCTTTTTTATTGTTGTATCATGATCCAAAACAGACAAAACGGCGCAATGGGACTGCCCGAAGGATCGATTGCATCCCAATATTCTTTAGCCGTATTACCGTTTGCCAATTTCGGCATCTTTAACGTTATCTTGTCGCTTTCGATAGTTATACTTTCAAACCATCCGCCCGTTTTCCCAGCTACGGTCTGCTTAGTCCCGTCCCAGACAAAATAATCCACAGTTCTCGTTACGGCTCTGTCGCTTGTATTGTCAAGGTTTTTTTCGTTAGGATTATCCAAACTTACGTTCGTATTCGGTACGCTTGATACTATTGTATAATCGATGTTATTCGACTCGCCCCACTGCTTCGGTCTCTGAGTTGCGACTACGGCGATTTTTGCGCCGCTTTTTAACTGAAAATAATTCGAAGAGACGGTATTTAACGAGATTTCTACCGAACCTAAGAGAGTTTTATATTTAACGTCGTATCTCTCTTTATCCAGAAAAGAAATATCTTCTAAGATACCTTTAATTTGCGCCATTTTTTCAATAGTATTGGCGACCGATTTGTTTAAGACGTAAAATCCGACGGTCGTATCGCCGTACTGTTCGTCGATTCTGGCATAAGAACTTGTCAGTATCTCCTCATAATCGGTCAAGTTTTGTCTTCTGACAAAAGCCAATATATCGTTTTCAAAAGAGTTAGCGCTGAATTTGTCTATAATTAATGGAGTTCTCTTGAAAAGTTTGGAGCCGGCATGAAACAGCATCGAATCGTCGGCGGTAACGTCGCGCTCTCCGGCTACTTCGCCGTATTTTGACTCGAAGAACTCTATCTGTCCGTATTCAAAAATATTCCACTTCTCCGGGCTGTCCGTCGTCGCGTCGTTATCCCAAGTTCTACCGGCAAGAGCGCCGCCGTTAGTCGACGCTTTTATATGGTAATTCGGTCTCCAACCGGGAAGCTCGATAGCCGGAAGCGAGTAAAAACTCGCGACGGTTCTATCTATAGATACGTCCGAAAAATCTTCGGCGTCGTCGGTCGGATCCTGATAAACGTTCACAATCGTCGTTACGGTAACGACCCCTTTTACATAATCCTCAACCGCTCCGTTCTGGCACGACGCAATCGCCGTCGAAACGGATATAACAAAACCCAGCGTTACTAACGCCGCTATACTATTCTTAAAACTACTCATACTATCTCCTTTAAATATATTTATATTTTCAAAATTAACGGCGAGGCAAACGCGACGCCGCTAATAAATTTCTACTTCAAAAACGCTCCGGCATCTCCGATTTTACCCGGACCGTCCAAAACGTAAATTCTCGCGTTGCCGTTTCCCGAGCAATTCGCAGTCAAACTTCCGCTCGATACGATCTTCGTATCGCCGGTAACGCAGTCTTTATACGTCCCGTTTGGAATGCCGGAGAACGTCGCGCCGCCGTTTATAGTAACCAGCGCAAAACTATCGACCCCCTCAGATGCGTTAGTATATCTTCTCTTAAACGCTATGTCGCCGCTTACCCCCTCGGTCGAGTACTGCCCTTTTTGCAGAGCCGGAACCGCTCGTCTTATTCTGTTTAGTCGAGTTATGTGCTTGGCAAGGTCGTGATTTAGCGTAGTCGAAACGGTTCCGCTCGCCGTATATACTCCAAAATCCGTCGCCGTTACGCTCCCCTCGATATGATCTCCAAAATACGCTCTTCCGGTATTCGATAGCATAGCGTTTGGTCCGACGTCTATAACTTTACCTTTCTGAAATTCGATTTCCGTTCCGTAAAATATGCACGGTATTCCTCTAAAGGTGAAGATCAACGTCAATTTTTCGGGCCAACTGCCGGCGTATCTCTGATTTTCAGGCGCGCCGTCCGGAGCGTAGTCGTGCGAATCTACATACGTTACGTTCCAAGTCGCGTCGCTGTAATACTGATCTCCGCCGAGAGCCATATTGAACGCGTCCCCGACGTTGTTGAAACTCCAGTGCATCGGAAAATCTATCTGATCAAATCTGTTTCTCATAGTCCAATCCGGCGTATGATAATCGTTGCCGTTTAAGTAGTGGTTATTGGAAGTCGGCTCCGCTCCTACGCTAGCGTGGTCCGTCCAGTGTTGCGCTACGGACGCCTCTCTATCGCTCATAGTCGCCCACGGGTATGAAACGCTCTCTTTCCAGGTATAAAACGGAACGGATATCGCCGGAATTCCCGAATTCCACACGCTTCTATACCTTGTACAGGTTTCGCCGAATATATAGAAATACTCTCCGCCGGCTTCAATAAGTTGAGGTATAAACTCGTTATTAAACGTAAGCCGAGAAATATGTTTTACCGTATCAACTCTAAACGCGTCTACCCCCCACTGTATATATTGAATAAACGCTTCTCTTAAGTATTGAGACACGACGGGATTCTCCGTATTGAGATCGACGCAGTCGCCGGCGATCTGTCCGGTCTGGACGGTGTAACTTTCCCAACTCAGAGACTTCTCGTGATGATAAATTCTTTCCGTATCGACGCTATCTTCTTTCATAGCGTTTATTCTTGCGCTATACTGCGCTCCCGGTAGTAGAGAGTCGTAGTTTTCAGGCAGTCTGTTATACGGATCGTATTTCTCAACGGAAGCTATTGTGTCGTTAAGTCCCAGAGGCGCGTTTCTTTTGAACAGCGGATATAAGTTCTCTTCGCCGAAATTTGACGAGTGGTTGAATACTATATCCTGTATAACTTTGATTCCCTTAGCGTGAGCCGCCGCTATAAAGTTTTGATACGCCTCTTCGGCGGACGCTACGTCCGAAGTCTTATATCTCGGATCGATCTCTTTAAAGTTAATCGCATGATAACCGTGATAATCGTAACCGCTGCAGTTTTTTACCGGCGGCGTTATCCAGATCGCGCTAAAACCGAGCGCCTTTATATAATCGAGTTTCTCTATCAAACCTTTAAAATCTCCCCTCCACGCCGGATCGCTATCGGGATTCTTCGCTTGAGCGTCGTCCCAACAGTGAACGTTCGTAGTCGGGTCTCCGTCGTAAAATCTTGTCGGCAGTAGGAAGTATATCGTCTCCTCTCTGAAATCGTTTCCCTCCCCTATATTGTAGAACAAAGTCTTTTTCGTCTGATTGCCCGCGCCGTCTACGATAAGGAATTTGAAGACTTTTGTTTCAGACACATATGTGTCAATTCCGGTTTTACCCGTCGAACAATTTCCCGTAACGTAAACCGGCGAACTTGTAGTCGGTTCGCTCCCGTCGGTAGTCCAATACGCCGTAGTAGTCGCAGATTTATTGTCCTTTATCGTAAAACTAACGGTTACGTTGGGATAATATTTTCCCGGAGTTTTACTCGCCGTTATAGTCGGGGCTTCCAGATCGGCTTCTGGATTGATAGTATAAGTAAGCGATACGGTATCTCCCCATTGCGCCGCCGCCCCTTCGTTAAATCCTTTAACTTTAAATTTATACGTCGCATTCAGCGGAACGTTTATCGGCGAACTGTAAACCAAAGACGCCGAAGTCGGCTCTGCCGGGTCCGCTCCGTTAGTCGTCATGTTGTAATATATAATATCGCCGGATATATTATTCCCGATAAAACTTACGCTTTGAGCGGTAAGATAAGTACCGGAAGCGGGCGTCGCCGTTATAACCGGCTTGGTCGGTCCTTCCGGATTGTAGTCCGTCCAAACGCCGTTTTTATACCACCACTCGCCTGAAGTTCTGGTAAGATCCCCGGTCTGCTTGTTTCCTTCGTTTTTATCTGTAAAAATAACGCTCGAACTTGTCGTATTGACAAGCGTATATCCGTACCAATCGTTACCTTCCGCCGTCATAGCGACGCCGGGCCAAGTCGATTGAGCGGCGGACGGGACTAAATTCCAATAGTGAAGTTTGAGAGTCGTCCCCCAATCGGTCGGTCTCTTGTAATGAAGCTTGATGCCGTTAACCGGCTCGGTTATAGTCAAATTCGCCGTAACGACGTCCGAGTCGGTATACCCGTTCAGTTTTGCAAACGCCTTAACGCTATATACTCCAACGGGCAACTTAAACGCCGCGGAATATGGAGTTGAACTCGCGGTCGGAGTCGTTCCGTCGGTTGTATAATAGATAGCGGCGCCGCCCGTTCCGCATGTAATAACAATATCCTTGTTGGTATCGTATGATCCCGAAGAGGGGGTAATAACGGGCGTTACTACCTTTAACTGCTGGATCGTATAAGTATGAGCTACTACGTCGGAAGCCGTCTTATCGGGATGTTTGGCGATCGCCTTTATGGTTTTAGTTCCCGACGATATAACAATCGGACTTCCTCCATACAAAGTAGAACTTGTAGTCGGCGCCGTTCCGTCGTCGGTATAATATATGGAAGCTCCGCTTTCCGCCGTTAATGTTAAAGATACGGCGCTTGTATAAGTTCCGCCTAGGACCGAGAACTGCGGCGACGCCGTTTTGCTTGCGTCAACCGTATACGTATAAATCCCGATTATACTATCCGTTAAACCGCTTTTAGTCGCGTAAACTCTCAAAGTAGTAGTAGAATTTATAGTAATAGCCGTCGAATAATCCGCCGTAGCGTCCGAGCCTAATTTATATTTAACCTTCGATCCGGCCGTCGCGCAACTAAGAGTTACCGCCGTTCCGGAGTTTATCGTTCCCGACTGAACGCTCGCTATTACCGGCGTTACTCTATCCTGTTTTGTCGCCGGAAGCGTAAGAGTCTCCATAACGTTTACCGGTATAGTCTTTGGCAAAGTCCCGGAAATATAGGTCGTCCATTCGTTCGGTTTTACCGTATAGTCGGCGTTAAGAGCGTTGGCTTTGCCTTCTATTTTGAAAGACCAAGCGCCGGCAAACATATCGGTAAACAGAGCGGAATCTCCTATAGTCGCCGTCTCTTTCACTACGCCGGCAAATCCCGGAGAACTAGCCGTTATAACGTATTTGACTATAGCGCCCGGTTGACCCGTCGCGATCGAGTAATCTACGCTCTTAGCCGCCGTTACGTTGCACGCTCCAACCTCTTGCAACAGAGGTATCTGAACGGTCGTTCCTTCCTCCGTTAAAACTACCGTCGCCTTCCCTCTGTAAACGATCTGACCGGCGGAATTTTTTGCCTTAATCTCTATATTGTGAGTTCCGATTTGAAGACGCAAGTTAATAACGCCTCCCGGAGCCGATTGATATTCGGAAACGGTCGTTCCAACGGTAATTTCGTAACTGCTAATAGTCCAGTTTCTTGACATTTCCGATATTACGATAGTCAAATTTGCGTAGCCGATTTCGGATTGGTTTATTCCGTTTTGAACGCATGATCCCAAAATAGACGTTATCAAAATAATGTAGAATATTTTCATAATATTTCGATAAAATCCAAATAATTTACTCCTCATAATTCTCCTCCTGCTAATTTATTTATAATTAATTATGCGACGGAATTTGTCCGTCGTATAAAATATTCTATTCCACAAAATAAAATTTGCCCGTCAATCCTTCTATTGAAATTGAATAACCGCCTCCGCTTGCGTTTACGTTCGCCGCCCCTAAAGCTCCGCGTAGCGTCGTTCCTCCTACGGCGCTTTGAGATACAGTTACGGTTTTAGAATCCGTCGATACGTTTAGAACGTATAACATCTTTTGAGCGCCGTCCGTCTTCAGATCGACGTACGTATAAGTATCGGCGCTTATATGACTCCTCGTCCCTCTCCACAAAGCGGGATTTGATTCCCTCAAATTCATCAATGAAGTCAGATAATTCTTCAGATCGGACTGATTGGCGTCGAATCCGCTCGTTTGTCCGCTCGATCTCGATACGTGGTCGTCGTAATATCCGCTATCCCCTTTGTTGACGAAATTCGCCACTTCGTCGCCAATCTCGTCTCCGTAATAAATAGTAATAGGCCCGGTATAACTCGTCATAAACGAGAACGCCGCTTTATGCCGTTTCCAATAATCCGGTCTTTCTTTTCCATATTTGAGATGCGGAGCTCTCTGTATAAGATCGCCGAATCTCACCAAGTCGTGATTGGTCAGCATAAGATTCGGTCTAGCCCACGCCGAGTAGGCCGAATGCGTAGCGTATCCCGATACAAGTTTTGTAGCCGGTTGGTTGTAAGCTCCCGGCTGATTTATCTCTTCCTGCGTCGCCAATACCTGAGCGAGAACGTATCGCAACGGAAAATCAAAGCAAGACTTCAATCCGGCATTGCCTTCGGCGTTGTAACCCCAAAGTTGTATATTTGTTTCCGAATCCCATATCTCGCCGACCATATAACCGAGCGTCCCCCACTGTTTGCCGGCGGCCGCTCTCTCGGCGCATTTGGCTTCAACCGCTTCTCTTATATCTTTCCAATAGTTTCTGTCTTGATTCTTTGTCGCGACTTGATACGCTTGATCGAGCCGCCATCCGTCTATATCCAGAGCGTCTATCCAATACGTCGCGACCTCTTTATAGAAATCGAGACTGCCCGGATACGATACCGGATTGCTTCCGCCGGAAGGGAGTTTGCCGGTCGGCGAAGGTCTGACCCACCCTTTATGATGACCAAATACGCCGTCGAGTATTACCATCATCTCGCGTTGATGCGCTTTCTCGACAAGCTCTTTCGCGTCGTTAAAACTGCCGAATTTGGGATCGATAGTAAAATAATCCCTGCAAAAGTAACCGGTAGCGTCTAGAGCCGAGCTTCCGTCCGAATCAAATATCGGAGTAAGCCATATAGCGTTCATCCCAAGCCCCTTGATATAATCCAGAGAGTTTATGATACCTCGAATATCGCCTCTATGATGAGACGGTCCGTAGCCCGTATTGTAGTTGCAATTTGAATCGCCGTCTATAAAAGACTCTACCATTATTTGATATATCCTCAGATTGTTAGCGTCGCTAACCGGTTCGGGCGCGTCGGTCTTTATATAGTCGAAACTAGCGTCGCTCTCCCCGACGTCGTTTATAGAGTATAGCCGAATAGTTTTCGAACCGCCGACGGCTATATCGCCGCCTATCGTAACAACAGTTCCGTTTGAAAAAACTACGGCGGTAGGGCTCGTTTTGGGATACGAGCCGTCGGTTGTATATTTACTAGTCGAGATATTAGTTCCGGTAACGTTTAAAGTAACGTTTATCGTATCCGTTGAAAAATAGCTCGTCCCCGGAGCCGCGCTTAACTGCGGCGGCTGAGGAGCTAACGGGTCTTCGTAAACTTTAGAGCCGTCTTTTTTAACCCAGATATTTTTGGTAGTTATAAAGTCCGCGCCGTTGTCTTTTACCGTTTTGTTCCACGTTCCGTCGTTGAACAAAAACGTAACGCTTGCAGTCGAGGCGAGCTCTTTCTTATACCAACCGGTTCGATAGTTAATCATATCGCCCGGCGCGGCTCCTAAAGTCGTCGTCTCCCAAGACCCGTTGGAGTCTTTATCGTACCATATAAACGCGTTAGTCCAGCCGTCCGGTTTCTCAAAACATATCGCTATTCCGTCGAACGAGTCCGTTATCGTATAGGAAGCCGACGAAATATCCGAGTCAGTCATGCCGGATTTAACGGCGATAGCTTTTACCGTTTTCGACCCGACCGCCAATTTGAACGGCGAAACGTATTGCGTTTTAGTATTATCGGGCGTAGAACCGTCGGTAGTATAATAAATGGTAGAACCTTGAGTTCCGCATATAATAGAAAAATCTTGATCGGCGTCGTAAGAACCCGTCTGCGGAGATATAACGGGAGTAGCGACTTTTGCCGGAACTATCGTATAAGTTTGAGTTATAACGCTAGACGCCGTTTTGCCCGGAGCAAGCGCTATCGCTTTTACCGTAACGTCCGAAGATATATTAAACGGCGAAACGTATTTGTATTCCGGTTTAGTATTATCGGGCGTAGAACCGTCGGTAGCGTAATAGATAGTAGCGGTAGTATCCGAACAACTCAGCGTTACGCCGACCGCCGCTTGATAAGTCCCGCCGACGGGGTTAAATTGCGGATCGGGAGTAACTTGATTCTGTATCGTATAAATCAACTCATTGATAATGGAATTTTCCAGACCGGCTTTTTCGGCGTAAACTTTTACGTTAACGACCGAACCGTTTGCGCCGGTTATAGAAAACGGAGCGTTATAGTCAAGAATAGCCCCGTCGTTTATCTTATATTTTATAGTCGATCCGCTCGTCCGGCAAGAGAGCGTTATCAAAGTTCCCGACGAAATTGTCCCCGAATATGCCGACGGTATCGCCGGAGTAACTTTAACTTGCGCGTCGGATAAAAAACTCGTAATAAAATTTTCCATTTTACCGGAAACTATAGTTTTAATATAATTTGATCTGATATAGGTGGTATATTCGCCCGCAACGACGGAGTAATTCTTATCGATAGTTTTGGCTTTGCCTTCGAGAATAAATTCCCAGTCGCCGCTTAATAAATTCTGAAATACGGCAAAATCTCCGTAATTTGCAATCTCTTTTGAAATATCCGAAAAACCGCTTTTCTTCGCGGTAACGCTAATCTTTTCTATATGTCCCGGCGCCCCCGCGGCTATCGAGTACCCCGACTGATTATTAACCGTAACGGCGCAACTTCCCGACTCTTCAAGCAGAGGTATGATTACGCTCTGCGTTTGCGAAGTAAGATTAACGGAAGCTTTTCCTTTATATAAAATATTAGCGGAGCTATTTTTAGCGGAAACCTCAATATTCCACATTCCGGGGGTTAAAACCATAGTTACGGTACTCGACGAGGAAGTAACGTTTTTTACAACGTCTCCGCCTCTTGCCGTAACGTCGTATTCGAAAATAGTCCAACTCCTGTTAACCAATATATCAATATTTAGAACGACCTCGTCCGCGGAAAAAGAAATTTGGTCTTGATAACACGAAGTAATAATTATTAACGATACTGTTATCAAGATACGAGCGCAATTAACTATTCTCATTTAACTCTCCGTTTTTTAATAAAAATTATAGAGCATTATAAGCGCCATAAATGTTTAGACGCTTCGTAATTCATCTAAATAAAAGCGGTTATAAAAATATTGATTAAAAAAAATTACAGATTAAAATCTGAAATTCAGAAATTCGTATAAATCAATAATTTTATCATACCGCCATTATAAGACTATTACCGGAAAAATAGCAATATAATTTTTATACTTTTTGTAAAATGAAAATTTAATTATTCCAATTTTGATGTTTACAAAAACATAAAAATAAAGTATAATGTTTTCATAAAAACTGAATAAGGTAATTATTAATGAATAAGAAAGTATTAATAGTCGACGATAAAGAAGAAAATTTATTAGTTTTAAAGAATTTTTTCAATTTCTTCGGAAAACGCAAAGATCTTGAGATATTTCTCGCAAATAACAGCCGGGACGCCTTTAATATAGTTAAAGAACAGTTGCCGTCGTTAATATTTTTGGACGTACAAATAGAAACAAGAACTTCGGGGCTAGAGTTAGCCAAAAAAATCAGAGATAATTTCCCTAACGATAAAATTCACATCTGGGCGATTACGGCTCAAACTCATAAAAACTTCGACGATAAGGAGTCGATCGAACAACAATGTTACAATCACGGTTGCGACAAGTATTTTACTAAGCCCTTTGATCAGAAAAAAATAATAGTCGAAGTCTCCAAACTCCTCGATATTGAAATTCCTTCTTTCACAAAAGAAAAGATGGGACTTTGATTAGTAGTTAAAAACTCCCTCCTTCGTTCTGATCTCTACTTCGTTCTTCAAAGACTTCTCCACTCTCCCTACAATCCGCGCTTCCACGCCAAACTTTTGCGAAATTTCTATTATCGAGCCGGCGGTCTTTTCGTCGGTATATATTTCTAAACGGTGTCCCATATTAAACACGCCGTACATCTCTTTTAAGTCGTAATTTGCGGTTTTTCTTATCAAATCAAAAATCGGCGGCATATCAAAGAGATTATCTTTGATATATTTCAAATTAGAGCCAAATTTCTTACATTTCGTCTGACCGCCGCCGCTACAATGTATAATTCCGTTTATTTTATCGCGATAACTCTCTAATATCTCTTTAAGAATAAAGGCGTAAGTTCGCGTAGGAGACAATACCGATTTGCCAACGTCTAAAGGCAAAGACGGAATTTTATCGGTAAGTTTATACTTACCGCAATAGATCATTTTTTTATCGACATTTTGATTGTAAGACTCCGGGTATTTTTCGGCGTATATTTTATCAAATATATCGTGTCTGGCGGAAGTGAGCCCGTTGCTCCCAATACCGCTGTTGTACTCCTTCTCATAATTTGCCTTGCCGAAAGAAGCGAGTCCGACGATAACGTCTCTGTCGGAAATGTTGGAACTATCTATAACGTCCTTTCTTTTCATCCGAGCTACAATTGTCGTATCCACTATTATAGTTCTAACCAGATCCCCCACGTCCGCCGTCTCGCCTCCGGTTAATCTAACCTCTATTCCGTTTGAAGTGAACCATTCGGCGATCTCCTCGTTAGCCGAGATTATCGCTTCGATTACCTCGCCGGATACCAGACGCGAATTCCTTCCTATGGTATTTGACAAAAGCATCGGCGAGACGCACCCTACGCAAAGCAAATCGTCGGTATTCATAACTATCGAATCCATGGCGATCCCTTTAAATACCGATAAATCGCCGGTCTCCTTATAATACATATACGCGAGCGACGACTTTGTTCCGGCTCCGTCTGAATGCATTATCAAACAGTCGTCGCTACTATTCGACAAATAATCCGGTATGATCTTGCAAAACGCTCCCGGATATAACCCCTTATCCAAATTAGCGATAGCGTTGTGAACCTCCTCTTTTTGAGAACTAACCCCTCTTTCAGAATATCTGTCCATACTTCCCTCTTGTATCTTCCATTTTAGAGCAATTATCTATAAGTTCATTCATTTCTTCTCTTATACTATCTGTCATTTTGCTATCATATTACCCCCGGTTAAATATTATAAAACAATACAACTTTCTAATAATTTTTTCAATATAAATTAATTTTAATATCTCTCCCGTCGGTTTTTTGGGGCGGGGAGGAAAATGACACATATGATGTTAAGAATAAAATTGGACGCATATGCGCCGCTACGCGCCCCGATAAAAGCGGGAATTCCCGTTTTGAATATAATAAAATACTAAAACCTTCTTCATATCGGGACATTATCGGGGCTTGCTCCGCTAAGAACAAATGTCCCATATGTGTCAAAAAAAATATTGACACATATGAAACAAATATCTTCTATTCCCCAAAAAACCGACGGAGAATTTTAATATTCCGCCATAGTCGGATGAAGCATTAAACTTTCCCTATTTTCATTTTTTTTTACATTTTGGACGAATAAAGCCGATTGTATAAATTTAAAAGTATATAAATTTATTTCGTTAATTATTCAGGCGCGCTATAATAACTTTTATGAGATATTTATATAAATTATCAAACGAACTAATATTTCCGCCGCTACAATTGTCGCAATCCGACGGACTTCTCGCTCTCGGCGGCGACCTGTCGCTCGATAGATTGCTTTTAGCGTACAGAAGCGGGATTTTCCCGTGGTATAACGACGACAGCCCGATTTTGTGGTGGTCGCCCGATCCAAGGTTCGTCTTAACTCCCTCGGAAGTAATCGTTTCGTCGTCTATGAAAAAAATTCTAAAAAAAAACTTATTTAGCGTATCCCTCGATAAAAATTTTCGAGCGGTTATATCAAACTGCAAAAAAGTAAGAGAAAATACCGGCACCTGGATTACCGACGAGATGATTGAAGCGTATTGCGAACTTCATAACGCCGGTTACGCTCACAGCGTCGAAGTTTCTAAGGACGGCGAACTCGTCGGCGGGCTTTACGGCGTATCTATCGGGCTCTGTTTTTTCGGCGAATCGATGTTTTCTCTTGCCGACAACGCTTCAAAAACGGGTTTCATAGTCCTCTCGAAATTATTAAAGGAGAAAAATTTCGAACTCATCGACTGTCAAGTTTATACTAACCATCTCAAGTCTCTTGGAGCGTATAATATGGAAAGAGATAAGTTTGTTTCAATAATCGCAAAATATACAAAATACGAAACTTATAAAGACGACTGGAACAAATGGCTTAACGGCAGATCGACCTCAGATTTTATAGCGCCCATAGGTTTTTTGGGGAATAGTAATAATTTTACGTAAGATAGACGTACTTGGGATAATTTTCGATTACGAGCGCGTATAAGAGCTGTTTTTGCGCGGCAATATTTAACAGTTGTGTCATTCTATCCAAAAAGTCGTTTTTCAATTTATCGATCCTTAATTTCTTACCAACAATCTCAAGGAATCCTTCCAGCCCGTACTTCATAACGCCGTTATAGAAAAACAGGATAATATCTCGAACCGTCGAAGCCATACCAAATTCGTTATACAAAGAATGCCATCTTTTTATTTGAAGATAGTCCGCTTCGTTAATCCTGAGGTATTTATTCAGCCTTTTATCGTCGGAACTATCTATAACGGCGTATTCAGAGCGATGATTCCCGACTATTCTCTTCATTTTTGACATTTTTTTGTTAACGAGACGAAACATAGTTTCAAATAACTCGCTGAACGTATTAATTTTGAACTCTTTTAGTAGAAAATCTATGACATTGGTATTCATAGATTCTGATACTATAAAATGGAATAAATGTTTTTTGTTTTTCATAAAGTTTTCTCCTTTTTCTTTAATATATATAACACCTAAAAGTAGAAAACTCTTTACAAAAATTTGTATAAATTTTTAATAAATGACAAATAATTTACCAATCAAAAACATCTGTTCCATATGTGTCAATTTTTATCCTTAGTGCCATATGTTTCAATTTATAAGGGCAGTCCCAACCCGACGCATATGTGTCAATTTTTTCATCGAGGAGCATTACGTCCCATATGTGTCAATTTTCTTCCACCTCTAAAAAACTAACGGGGCGCCCAATCTTATTATACCAAACTTGCCCGCTATTCTATCAAAGAAAAGAATAATCAATATATTATATAGTCGTCGTCTTTTGGAAAAAACATCTTTTGAATGGGATTTATCTTAAATATAATTAGAAGATATAAAAATGCAAACAAAAATCCGAAGAGGTGCGTTATATGAGCAATACCGTTAACAGTATTGGTAATTTCGAAAGCCAACTCGACGACGGCGAAAATAAGAATAGCCCATTTTACTTTTAGAGGTATAAAGAAAAACAATAATACTCTGACGTTAGGAAAATACCCTCCAAAGGCGAGCAGTACTCCGAATATCGCTCCCGACGCTCCGATCAGACTTACCTTCGAATCCGTTATTACATAAAAAATAGCGCTGGCGACGTTCGCTAATACCCCCGTTGTCAGATAAAAGAAAGTAAAACGCGCGCTACCCCATTTCTGTTCCAGGGGTTTGCCAAATATATAAAGCCCGTACATATTAAATATAAGATGTCCCAACCCGCCGTGTATAAACATAGCCGTTAGAAGTTGCCATACCGCTCCGTCGTTTATAGATAGGTAGCCGTTAGGATTATTAATATTTAAATTTAGAAAAAAAGATTCTAAATACAAGAGATGAGGTATTCGCGCTAAAAAATATACCATCCACGGGATAAAAAAAATAACGTTGATAATAATAATAATTTCTATAGCGCCAAACCGGCGTCTGCTTTGATTGTACATATCGAATTAATAATAAAACGTTAACTAAAAGTCAAGATTTATTCTCAACATATATCGTCAGCGGATCGCCGGGCTCTATAACGTCGGGATCGATTATATATTTATTAATATTATGCAAAAAAGGCCATCTAAATGCATCATCTAAAAACTTGGCAGATATATCCCACAGAGTGTCCCCTTTTTTTATAGTATATTTAAACTTTTTATAAATTTTACCGTTGTATTCAATCAATTCCTCTTTATACTCCCCCTCTTTCAGTTCGGGGTCTTTATCGCCGCGAATCTTTATAACCAGATCCTCCTCTTTTGTAGCGTAGACGTTTTCATCTTCCATATCAATATTTTCTTTAGTAACAATATCGTTAGTCGTATCGGCGTCTCCGGAGAGGTCGTTATTATACTGTTTCCTCATCTCATTTTTTGATTTTTGATTGTCAATGAAACTTTTAATATCGTTTCTGCAAAAAGTAAATAATATTCCAAATAAAATAAAAAGAGCCGACAATATCCCCAAAATAACAAAAATCATCTTTAGAATTTTTTTTATAGAAAATTGTCCTTCCTTTTTTGATACGTACCGACCGGTTATAGATTTTTGTAACGCTTCGTTTGGGATAAACTCGACGTTTTTGACGTTACGACCCGATACGTATGCCGACGTTTTTCTGAATACGCCAAAATTTGAAAGAGGATGCTCGTTCTCTTTTTTTAAAGACTCGATTATACCTTTTGTTACCAAACTTTCGAGGTCTTTTCCTTTTTTTATGTTATCCTTTGAAATTATTTTATTTTTATACAAATATTCTATAAATTTATGATTGAGATTTTTAGCCGCCATTACAACCTCCTCCTATATTTCAACGCCAATTTCAGATTTGAAAGCGGCGCTAGGCGTAAAAATTATTTTGCTTTCAGCCTTGGATTTATCGTCTTTTGGCTCGGTTTTTACGATAGAAAAAACGCCTATTCCGTTTATTTCAACGCTCCCGTCTTCAGCTAAGGTTTTTGCAATATATTTCCAGAAAGAATCGTATAATTTGGCTCCCGATTTTTCATTTATCTGCAATTCCTCAATTAAAATGGCTATAGATTTGCTCAAACTCATAACTCGCCTCCATATAGATAGTATACAAATATTTGAGATATTGCAAATTAAAATTTTATTTTATTAAATTTAAATTAATTTTACTTGATTTTTTATAGTATTTTATTTTATACTCTCTTTAAGAGAATATTATGGATAATAAAGTTAAAAAAATAGTTATCGTCGAGGACGAATCTCTTGTCGCCGAAGAACTTAAAAGTATGTTATTGTCGTTAAAATATCAAGTAGAAGGAATTTTTTCTACCGGAGAGGAGTTGATAAACTTTCTTAAAAGCAATATTCCGGATATAATTTTGATGGATGTAAAGATTAAAGGGGATATCGACGGCATTAAAACGGCGGATATGATTATGCATCTGAATATTCCCGTTTTATTTATGACAGCTTATTGCGACGAAGAGACTTTACATAGAGCGAAACTGACCGAGCCGTACGGATACATTTTTAAACCCTTTACTGAAAGAGAGCTTTTTACGAATATCGAAATAGCTCTCTATAAAAATAAAATGGAAAAACAACTTGAAAACAGCGAAAGATGGATATCCGCAATATTGAATAGCATTGGAGACGCTATTATCGCTACAGACTCCAAAGGTTTTATAAAATTTATGAATCCCACCGCCGAAAAATTGACCGGCTGGAAGCAAGACGAGTCCAAAGGTAAAAAGATGAATACCCTATTTCAAATAATAGAAGATAAAGAAAGCGTAAAAACTAAAGTTGTCAGCGCTGTTGAGAATATTGAGTTATCGGACAATCTTACATTAATATCAAGAAACGGCGATAAAATAAAAATTCACGAAAATGCGACTCCGATAAAAGACGGTTCGGGAAACATTATAGGAATCGTGCTGGTTTTTCATGAAGTGAAAAAACGAAAATAAATATTTAGAATTCAAAATCAAAAAATTTGGAACTGCTCGACGAAAGATCTACCGAACCAACCGCAATTCCGGCGAGCGCGTAGTTTCTTTTCCATACTATTTCTACGACGACAAAACCGGAATTGGCGGAAAGTCAATTGATTATTGTAATTATTAAAAGCCTGAAGATAAGTCGCGCGCGTTTATTTGCATATTCTAAACGGGAATTCCCAATTTATTAGCGCTATTTTTTAAATTTTTCCTTCTTTTTGTAAATCATTTTCATCTTTTAGTTGTTAATTATATATGAAAGTTTTTTGCTTTCTAATATTTTTCAAGGACGGATAAAATGAAATACGATTTTTCTTTAACAATTAATAGCGATATTAGGGATTCGATTCATAATGTTCAAAAATTCTTTGATACAGATCGGACGTCTACAACTATTACTAAGATTATTAATCTTATGTACCCCTATATCAAACGTTACCTTTTAGTAACGGAAGAATATATCCCGGTTTATGAAAATATTTCATGGGATCAAAAAATTCACATTTGCATTGATTATAAGGTTTATCTTTTATTAAAAAAAATACACGACGATACTAATTCTTATAGTATAGCCTTTATTATTAGAAGAATTCTCGATTTTTTCATAGATAATATATCTAAACACCAAAATATAGAGTCTTTTCTGTCCTATTTAGTAATTTTATGCAAAAAAAATGAAACTTCTACTAAAAAAGAACAGTTTGACGTATGGAAATTTATGAGAATTCGTGGATTGAAGAAGATGGGGAGATTGATCTTGGATAAAGAAAAACGGGAATTCCCGCTAGACTCCCCCCACCTATCGATCACATACAACAAATACTACCGCTCGATAGGGTTTTCATTCGTCTCGAGCGGCTTTTCGGGCTAGTAAATATAGAATTATCGTCGGACGAGATGAAAAATGAATTACCAAAAGCGCTTTTGATTTCCAATTAAAATATTTGTTCCATATGCGTCAATTTCTCTTACCTCAGAAAACCGACGGTTTACAAAAAAAATATTCATTGACAATTGGGGCGTTATTAATTATAATTTGCGTAATTCTTTGGGAGAGGAAAAATAATGTCTATTCCGTTACACAATTACGATGAGGAAAAGATCAAAACGCTAAGTTCCCTTGAACACATTAGACTTCGTAGCGGTATGTATATTGGCAGGATAGGGGACGGCTCAAACTACGACGACGGTATATACGTCCTTTTAAAAGAGGCTGTAGATAACTCTGTAGACGAGTATATTATGGGGTACGGGGATAGGATAATTGTCGAGATTAAAGATAAAACTTTCGCCGTTAGAGATTACGGCCGCGGTATTCCTTTGGGCAAGTTGATCGAGTGCGTGTCGACTATTAATACCGGCGCGAAATACAACGACGATGTGTTCCAATTTTCCGTCGGGCTCAACGGAGTCGGTACGAAAGCGGTCAACGCTTTATCAAAAAAATTTATAGCGGCGAGTTATAGGAACGGCGAATGTCGTATGGTAACGTTTGAACGGGGCGTTTTAAAGAGCGACAAGACTATTAAAGATAACAAGCCCGACGGGACGTTGATACAATTTATTCCCGACGACAAGATATTTGGCGATTTTCAAGTTGTAGACGATATTATTGAAAAAAGAATGTATCATTACGCTTATTTGAATTCCGGGCTAAAATTATTTTATAATAAAAGGGCTTTTGAGAGCTCAAACGGATTAAAGGATTTGCTGGAAAGCGAAGTCGGTTCTGATAAAATATACGATATAGTCCGTTTTAAAGATAAATATTTGGAGTATTCTTTTTGTCATACCAATAATTATGGCGAGACATATTTCTCTTTTGTCAACGGGCAGCATACCGGCGACGGCGGTACGCATCAATCCGCGTTTAGGGAGGGGGTTCTAAAAGCAATTAATGAATATTCCGACAAAAGTTTTAACAGCGTCGACGTTAGAGAGGGATTTGTGGGCGCCGTCGCGATTAAGTTGAAAGACCCTATATTTGAGTCGCAAACAAAAAATAAACTCGGCAATACCGATATTAAATCTAAGATAATAAACGAAGTTAAAGATTCTCTTCTTATTTATCTTCATAGGAATAAAGTTGTCGGCGATAAGATTATTGAAAAGATAAAATTCAACGAAAATTTACGAAGCGATCTTCAGCAGGTTCAAAAAGAGGCGAGAGAAAAAGCCAAAAAGATTCAGTTAAATATCCCTAAATTGAAAGATTGTAAAAAGCATTTTTGCGATAACGATAAGCTGGGAGAAAACTCTACGATTTTTATAACGGAGGGGCAGTCTGCGTCGGGGAGCATAGTGTCCAGTAGAGACGTTTATACTCAAGCGGTTTATTCGCTGCGCGGTAAACCTTTAAATGTTTTTGGTATGAGAAAGGACGCCATTTACAAGAATGAAGAGTTGTATAATTTGATGAGGGCTCTGGGGATAGAAGATGGAATCGAGGGGCTAAGATATAATAAAATAGTTATAGCTACCGACGCAGACGTCGACGGATTTCATATCAGGAATTTATTGTTAACATATTTTCTCGTATATTTTGAGTTTGTCGTTCTTGCCGGTCATCTTTATATACTTGAGACTCCGTTGTTTCGAGTTAGAAACAAAAAAGAGACTATTTATTGTTTTTCCGAAGAGGAAAAACTAAACGCTATAAAAAAACTCGGGAAGAATCCGGAAATAACGCGGTTCAAGGGGTTGGGAGAGATATCCCCGAAAGAATTCGGGCAATTTATCGGAAAAGATATCAAACTACAAAATGTTAAAGTAGAACAGACGACCGAAGTTAAAAAGTCGTTAAATTTCTTTATGGGCAAAAACAGTCCCGAAAGAAAAGAATACATTATGACAAATTTGGTTTAATTTTAAAACTCAATATTCGGCTTAATATTCCCGTCGGATAGTATCTCGTCGAGCGTATATTTAAAAACTATAACTCTTTTATCGTCAGATATGCTTTCAACGGCGGATTGTTTCCATTTTGGATCGATAACAATCGCTTTAGGGAGAACGTACTTAAATTTCATAGGTAGGTTTTGAGAATAATTTTTTATCGTTTGCAAACCAGGATGTTTGAAGTCAATTTTTTTTAATATTTTGATAACTCTCTCTTTTTCTTCGATTTTTAATTTTTGGTCCTTTTCGAAATCGCTATAAAGACTTGTAAAAAAATAGTTGTCTTTTGATTGAGACATTTTATATACGGACAATAAAAAATCGCGATCTTTATCAGAGCGTTTTAGCTTTGCCAGTATTTCTTTGTCGAACGTATCGACTTTAATAACGGCGGGGAGGTATGCGTCGTAAAAATTTTTACCGGCAAAATACGAGCCTAGAAATCCCGGCGATATAAAAGTTTCAATTTTTGTCGATTTTTTATTTTCAGTAATTATGAAGGGAAAAAATACCGAGATATATTTTTGCGTATTCTCGACCGGATATTTGAACGATAAAGAAAACTTTACGTTGGCGCCGTTTTGATATCCGGATTTTTTGTAGTTAATTAAAGAGAATTCGACGTTTTTATCAAAATATTTCTTCAATTCCTCTTCGTCTAAAATTATAGTCAATAGTCTATCTACAGTAGAGAGTTCGTCGATATTTGTTATCAAGGAAAAGAAGTCGTCGTAGTAAGAGATGTCGAAGTTTATTGTTCCGGCGCGGCTTTGATTGTCGAGTATTATCTCCTGAGTATAACAGTTGGCAAACAGAAAACAGACGGCGATTAGGAAAAATGTTTTATGAAACGGTTTCATCTAAGTTTATCGGAATTTTAATAATTATGGTAGTTCCTTTGTCTTTGGCGCTTTCTATCCCGATCTCTCCTTTGTGATTTAGAATAATTTTCTTAGAAATTGCCATACCCAACCCCGTTCCGTTAGGTTTACCGTAAGTTACAAACGGCTCGAACAATTTACTTTTGATATTATCCTCAATTCCGCATCCGGTGTCGGTCAGGGAGAAAACGACAAAATCGCCGTCCAGTCGCGAGTTTATCGAAAAAGCGCCCCCATTCGGCATAGCGTCTCTTGCGTTAGTAGCAATATTCATAAATACTCTTGTCAATTTTTCAGAGTCGCAAACTATATCTCCTTCGTATTGTAAGTTTGAAGAGATGGAAATATTATTTTCTCTAAACAAAGGATAAATAAACTCTATAAAATTGAGAATAAAAGCGTTTATGTTTGTCTTTTTGAAATTTAAGTTGGATTCGCCTCGAGAGAAGTCCAAAAGTTCCTGCGCCATACTGACTAGTCTGTTAATCGATTCTGTAATTTTTTTGACATACCCCATATTTTCCGGGGATTTATACCCTATGAGTTCCGCGTATCCCTTTATAACCGCCATAGGGTTTTTGATATCGTGTATAATACCGTTAGCCATAGAGCCGATAGTGGTAAGACGTTCGCTATCTTGTATCTCTTTCAGCAAGCGAGTAGTCTCGATAGCCTTTGCCGTCTGATTTGCGATGATGGTAAGAACGCGAAGATCGTCGGTTTCAAATATTTCATCGTCGTCGAGTTTGTTGATTACCTCGATAGCGCCGATTATTTTATCGTTAAAAATCATTGGAGCGCACATAATCGCATTTGTCGGAAAATTTGCGTCTTTAGAAAATTTATCGTTCCATCTCGGTTCGTTTTTCAAATCGTTGGCTATAATCGGTTTGCCTGTCTGGACTACCCATCCGACGATCCCTTCGCCGACTTTTAGGCGTATTTTTATAACTTCGTCAATTTTATCCGATTGAGTTTTTTTCACGTAAAGTTCGTCGGATTCGTAATTTTGTTTTAAGAATATCGTGCAATCCTTAGCGTGAATGATATTCGCCGTTTCATGGATGATAACCGACAGGAGTTCGTCAAGATTGTAAAGAGCGCTAGTTGATTTCTCCAGTTCGTAAACTACGGACAACTCTCTTTCTCTCTCTTTTAAAAGCCCCTTGGTTTTTGCGAGTTCTTTCTCATTTTCTTCAAAAATATTTTTTAAATAATTAATATTACTTTTTATATTAGCGCAAAACGACGGCGCATTTTCGGTTTTTAAATCGTCGATATCTTTTAGTATGTCGTTGAAAACAGTATCCGCTTTATTCGTCATAAATTGAAAATCCCTATAATAATATCGTCAAGATTATAATAAAATATTGCGCTTTTTGCAAGAAATAAAATATTTTATATTACGCCCCGTCGGTTTTTTGGGGGCGCGTAATGAAAATAATTTACCCCATATGCGTCGAATTTTTTCATCAAGGAGCGGCGCGGCGGCTATGCAGCCCCATATGTGTCAATTCGCCCTAAAGGGCGCGCGCGAGAAAATGTCCCATATGTGTCAATTTCTCTCAGGGGGCGGCTATGCAGCCCCATATGTGTCAATTTCCTCTCCGCCAAAAAAACCGACGGGCGCTTTTATATTTACAAAATATCGTTTCATTTAAAATCTTTTAATGGAAATTTTGTTTTTAATGTATTATAATAGTATGTTGAGAGATTAAAGCAAATACTATGGATAATAATAAAAAAAGCATTTTATATATTGAAGACGAATCTACAAACAGGCTTTTGGTTCGTAAAATTCTTGAACTAGAAGGATATACCGTTTTTGAAGCGGAGGACGGTATAACAGGTATAGAAATTGCCGAAAGGGAAAACATAGACCTGATAATTTTAGACATTAATATGGCCGGTATGAACGGGTACGAGATTGCGACTAGAATCAAAGCGATGGACAACCTTAAAAACATTCCGTTGATAGCTTTCACCGCAAACATTATGAAACGCGCGAGAGGAAGAGCTTTGATAGCGGGATGCGACGGGTATATGACAAAACCTATTGCAAGAGGCGTATTTGTCCAAAATATAAACGAATATCTTAATGGAAAAAGGGATTTCATTGAAAGCGAAAAGATACCTGAGATAATAAAAGAGTATAACGTAGAGTTGGTTAAGCATTTAGAAAAAGAGGTTAGAGAACTAAAAAGAGTAAACGAAGAGATGAGGGAGTTAGATAAAATGAAGTCGGATTTTATCTCGATAGCTTCTCATGAATTGCGCACGCCGTTAGTTACTATAGTCGGCTATTTGGGTTTGGCTCTTTCAGATAGGCTTGGCGATTTAACTCAACAACAGCGCAAAGCGCTTAGCGTGGTAGAAAGAAACGCCAAAAAACTTGAAAGGATAGTAAAAGATCTGTTTACTTTATCGCAATTCGAAAAGCGGTCGTCTATTATTTTGACGGAAATGTCAAATCCTATACAGATAGTCGAGGCGGTTTTGGAAGATCAAGCGTTAATACTCGCCGATAGAGAATTGGAAGCTAAACTTATAATCGACGGAGTTATTCCGGAAATAGAGTGCGATCCGGATAGAATAAGTCAGGTGGTGTCTAATATTCTCAATAATTCTATAAAATATACGGAAAACGGCGGTTCTATATATTTAACTATCAAATACCCTTCCGACAGTATATCAAGAATATCGCAACTTGATCATAATCAATATCTGGATATTATTATTGAAGATACCGGTATCGGAATCCCCGAATCCAAGTTTATTAAAGTATTTGAAAAATTTGTAGAGCTATCGGATATTGAAAAGCATCACTCCTCCGATACCGAATTTATGGGGGGAGGTACGGGATTGGGTCTGCCGATTTGTAAAGCGATTATTGAACAGCACAAAGGGTATATCTGGGCGGAGAAAAGAGAAGAACGGGGAACAAGGTTAACGGTAATACTTCCTATATGCCAAAAAGAGGTGCGCCCGATTATTTAGTCTAGCGCTATAGGCAGCGAGATGCAAAATCCATGGTTGGTTTTTATTCGGGCGTCTTTATTAATTTCATACCAGTCTTTAAGATAATAATATTTTGTATTTCCGTTAAAAATTTCGACAAATTTTTCTACAAATATTGGCCCTAACCCTCTTCGAATTTTAATAGTCTCGTCTACTGAAAAATAATCTCCTTTTATATGAACCGGTTCCGACGAATCCGAATAACGTAAAAGCAAATTGTTATTCTCTTTTTTGATAGATATGAAAATATCTTTGGAACTAATCGACTTGAATCCTTTTAAGGAAAATTGAAAAAGATTTTCAAGAATTTTATTTAATAGCTCTAAGGAGTGACGAACCGTGATTTCGTTTTCAGAAAAAATATTTAAAGATATCTTTTTATCGGTTATAGTTTCATTTTTTGTTTTAAAAAAGTTTTGAACCGCTTGCGTTACTTCAAACTCGCTCTCGTCTAAGTCGATTTTTTCCATAGAAAAATAGTCGATGTTCGACAACATCTCCTCTATGAACATTCCGGAATGAAAAATATTTCTTAGATAACCTCTTACTTCGTCGTTAACCGTTTCGTCTATTTGTATTATCGAAGAAAACCCTATGATAATATTTAACGGATTACGAATATCGTGAATTAATTGAGGCATCGCTTTTCCGAATAATTCATCGTATTTTGATTTATCGCCCATGAGTCTATATTATATAATTTTATTTTATTAGTCAATATTTCTATAACGAATTATAAAATATTTACCGGAAAGAGTACTTTATTTATAAGGTAAACATATTGCCGTAAGTTTTACCTTATTTCGTTTGAGCGCCGCGACGGCGTCGTCCTGAGAAATTTTACCTCTCGGTTTGGGATGAGCCGGCGCGTCAGCTATCAAAAACGCAAGCCGGGTATTGGATTGAAAATCCAGCTCGTTTATTTTATAAATCGCTTCGTAGACCGCTTCGGGGATATCGTCCCCGCCGGCAACCGCGATAGAATTTATGAAAATATCGTATTCAGAGCCTACGGACGTAAACGGATAAATTTTATTGAGATAGGCGTCGCCATAATCTCTATACAAAATAAGCGCTATTCGCAAATGCGAATTTCTTTCCAGCGCGGTTTGTTTTAATTTTTGAAAAGATTGTTTGAAAACGGGAATTTCTTCTTTCATCGATAGAGTGGCGTCTACGATGAATACGACGTCGATCGTTTCGTCTGAATTTATTTTATCAACAAAAGCGTCGGTGAAAATATCGCTAAGATTGTCCTCTTCTGTTTTGACGACTAACTCGCCGTCGCTTTTATCGGCAATATTTTGAAAGTTGTCCGGCATATTAGTCGCGAATTTGCCGGTATTGAATTTCAATTTAAGCGTTATCCATTGATCTTTAAATTCTCCCGAATAATCGGCAAAATGTTTCTCAAAAATTCTTAGATTTATTTTTACGCCGGGCGCTATACGCAGTTCCCCTTTTCTTTGCCAATCGTATCCAAAGATTACTTTTTTTGGAAGAAAAAAATGAAAAGCTTCTTTTAAAACTTTATGCGGTTCGGGGGTAGAATCTACCAAAAAAAAAACGTCGTATTGAGTTTGAAGAACTTTGTCGTCTAAAATTCGCAGTTCGTTGCCGTTGCAATGATGGAAAATCTCGGTCCTAAGTCCGTAATTTGTTTTTTTTAGAGAAGGGTCTTTTTGAGATTCGGTTAGCAGTATGGAGTTAAAACCGGGCTTTTTTTTAACGTAGAGATCGTAACCGCCGTCGGCTTTTTCAAATATATATTCGTCGTCTTTGATAAAACCAATTTCCGGGTATAGATATAAGTTGAATAAAGTAAAAAAAAATACTATCATTAAAAAATATTTTTTTGACACATATGTATAATCGGAATAAATCTCTATGATAATGAGCTTCGGCGCTAAGAAAAATACCGTTCTTTCATCTATAATTTTTATCTATTTGTCGTTATCTATAATATTCGTCTTACCGATTATAATTTATATTCTGTTTTTTCCCGGGAAGGAGGTCGTTTTTTTAACGCCTTTAGCCGCGACGTTTAATTTTAATTTCAATATTCCAAGTTTAGTCTTCTTAACCGTTTCTATCTCTTTAGTTATGGTTATTGATATAATATTTATTCAGGATTCGGAAAACCTAAAAAAAAACAGGATTATAAACGAGGTTTTTCCGGATGAAACAAAATTATATTCAAAATTTATCGTAAGTTTTTTAAGCGGTTTTTTTGAAGAGATTTTTTTTAGGGGATATTTGTTTTATCTTCCGTCTCTGTTTTTAGGAGAATTATTTTATAATAAAGCAGTTTATATCGTCGTAATAGTCTTGATATCGGTTATATTCGGAATATTGCATATAACTCAGGGCAAAACCGCCGCGGCGTTAAGCGGAGCGGTATCGATAATATTTTTTATATCTATAAAACTTTCCTCTTCTATATGGCTTCCGATCATTTACCATTTTTTATTTAATTTTATACAACTCTCCGTCGTATTGCCTTATAATAGAAAGAAGAGCCGCGTTAGTATATAATCCCGGTATAACCGACAAAACTGCTGTCTTCGCTAACGTCGTAACTTGTACTGTATCCGATTAATTGTCCTTTTGACGCGTTTTTCTTTTGAGCGGCTACTATTGAAGCGAACGCGGCTCCCGCCGAACAGGCGGAATTGTTTTCTAAGGCGTATTTTAACGATTCTTCGCCCTGCAAATCGAGAAGCAAATCGATATATTTTTTATCGTTAACGTTTCTTACCCAATCGATGCCTTTCATCGACTTATCGCGGTGATAAAAATTATACCTTGGTCCGTAATGAGTCAAATCGGTCGATCCGATGAAAATAGCCCTATAATTGAATTTTTCATACAACTTTTCAACGATCTCCCTCGCTTTCTGGTTTGGAGGGAGGTAAATAGCCGTTATAGTAGGGTTCCCAAAAAAATATTTAATTATGGGTAATAAAATCTCAATCGTATTGTCTTCGTAATAAGGCAACGGATGAATGTTGAAATTCTCAAGAACGAAGGCTAGAATTTCTTTGTTGTTCTCAAGCGTCCCGAAGGGGGTCTCGGCAAAGTCAAAAGTTTCTACGACGGGAAGGTTCATCTCTCCTAAGTGCCCGCCGAAAATAAAGATATGAGCAATATCGCCGTTTTTCTCTTTCATCAGTCTGATCGTATTTACGGCCAAATTACCGCAAAAATACCATCCGGCGTGCGGAACTATCGCCGAAATAGGAGTTATTCCTTCCAAAAAAATATCGTTATTGATATGACGCTGAATATCGTTTTTGCAACTATTTTTTGAAGAAGAGTACCAGCCGCTCATAGATAATAACATAGGCCTATTCATAAAAAACTCCTTAGTTGTTATTTTTTTTATACGACTCTCTTATAACGGTCGCCGCGCTTTTTCGAAAATAGCGAAAAAGAAATTTCTTGCCGTCCATTATAGTATAATAAACGAAATAATTAAAGTAAAATATTTTTTAAAAAAAACTCAATATTTCAAGATTATAAAACAATATGCCGAGACTTTACAGTCGATTGGAGATGAAATGAGATTCTATTTGTTAATTTCGGTATTATTTGTTTTTTCTTTAGACGTTTTTTCTACTACCGAATCTTATAAATATCACACCTTAAAAGAGGGGGAGACGCTTTGGAGAATCAGTAAAAATTACAAGGTCTCTCTGGATAGGCTATGTAAATTAAACAATATCAAGGACGTTACAAAAGTCCGAAAGGGATTTGTGATAAAAATTCCAACCGGCGCCGTAACAAGCGACAAAAAAAAGGTTCGTGAATATTTTAATTTTACTTCTCCTTTGAAAGGGGACGTCAAGCCGTTTGTTACGCCAAATTTTAAAGGGGTGATAATATTTGGAAATAAGCCGCAAGAGCCGGTAAAAAGCGTTTCAGAAGGAACGGTAGGATTTATCGACAATTTAGACGGCTACGGCTTGAGCGTAATAATAAAAAATAAAAGCAACGTTTTGACGATCTATTCCGGATTTTCGGTCGTATATGTAAAAAACGGCGAAAATATCAAGAAAGATCAAATTATAGGTAAAATCGGAATATTACCGCGATACGGCAAAAATGGGATATTCTTTGCGATGAAAAAAGATAATAAATATTTAAGATATGAAACTAGTAAAGCTCAATTTTTTTACGAATAATTCTGCATATTATTTAGCGGTAGAGGTTGAAAATTTAGCTTCTATAGAATAGATATCGAGCTTTATATCTCCGGATAAGTCTGCCGCGAATTTGTCCAAACCAAAATCGCTCGCCTTGATGTAAAGCTCCAAATCGTCGTTTGTCGACATAGGCCAATCGTTTATTAGAGTTTTACCGTTATGCCATAAAGATACCGGGGCGGAGGGATCGGAAGGCGCTTCCGGCATAGTTAGGATTATCGAATTATTAAAACTATCCACTTCCCAATACCCCGGATTTTCTTTGCTTATTATATCTATGGCGACGTCGCCGCTTGCGTCGTAACCTTTAATATAGAATTTATCCTTTCCCGTACGGTTATCCTCGAAAGTCAAACTGATATTTTTAAGCCGAACGCCGAATAAATCGCCGAATATTGGGCTATAGACGTCGGGGCTAAGATCGTTTGTTCCTATCCATTTCTTGTAACTATCGTAGAGTTCGTTGTATTGATAGAAAATAACCTCGCTGAGAGGCCACGACTTTTGTATCTTTAACGGATCAAGTATTACTCCGCAAGAGATAAATAAAGTCGTAATAACTAACGTCTGCAAAAGCGCTATAATTTTCTTCATCTGAATAACCTTAGTATCATATGCGTCATTTTATCTTTAACATCATATGTGTCAATTCTATCCCCCATATGCGTCAATTTCCAAAAAACCGACGGGCGCTCTAGAGACCGATTTGATCGGCGACCTCCTTCATGGAATCTACGCCTATTTCGACAAATTCCTCCAAAGTCAGTCCAATTTTTTCGCAAAGTAAAATATTTTCGCGGCTAACGTTTGCGGCGAAAAGTTTCTCCTTCATCCGTTTAACTACCGATTTTGGTTTAACGCCGGCTACTTTTTTATCGGGGTAGACTTTAGCCGTCGCCGCTATAAGCCCGGTCAGACTCTCGGCTGCCGTTAGCGCAAAATCGATAAAGTTAGTTCTTACCGTTCCGTTGCCCTCTTCGTTATGAGATTTGATCGCTTGGACTACAAGTTCGTTAACGCCAAGTTTGGAAAGCCAATCTCCCCCTATTAATCCGTGTTTGTCCATAACGGGTCCGATCTCGTCGAGGTCTATATCGTGCAGAAGCCCCGTATAGTAATAATTTTGCTCGTTAAGACCAAATTTCTTAGCGATACCTTTCATAACGGCTCCGCTCGATATGGAATGCGATATCAGACTCTCTTTTTTAATTTTTTCGGCAAATAACTTATCTAACTTATCGTATTCGACTCCCAAATCGTCTATGTCTATAGGGGGGAGCTTTGTAGAATCGCCGCTCTTTTTTGAATCGACCTTTGGGAAATTACAATTATCGTTTTTAGAAGCGGCGTTATCTAACGGCTCATCCTTTTTGTCCGTTTCGCATTCTGAATCTATCGGTCTCATCAAAGGAAATAAAACGACTTCTCTTAAATTTTCTTGATTAGTCAAAAGAGCTACAAATCTATCTATACCCATTCCAAAACCTGAGATAGGGGGCATTCCGTATTCCATACAAATTATAAAGTCCTCTTCCATAATCATAGCTTCTTCGTCCCCTTTTTCTCGTTCGGCGGCCTGTTTTAGCAATCTCTCTCTTTGATCGATAGGATCTATAAGCTCGGAATATGCGTTGACTACTTCCCAACCGTTCACAACCAGTTGAAATCTATCGGCGATTAGAGGCTCGTTATCGTTTCTTCTGGCTAGAGGAGAGAGGTCGATCGGATGATGAATCAGAAATTGAGGATTAATCATCTTAGGCCTCGCCACCTTTTTGTAAAGTTGATCAATAAGATTGCCTCTGCCTATTCTATTGAAATCAACCCCCTCAAGAATAATCTTTTTCTCTTTGATAATTTTTACAAGATCGTCTTTCTCGGGATATTGGTCGATATCTATATCGGCGTGGCGCAATATCAGATCGCGAAAACTTGTTCTGGGCCATTCGCCGTCGAAATCTATCTTCGTCCCCATATAATCAAGCTGTAAACCGCCGTGAACTTCTAAAAGTATCTGTTTAATTAACTTTTCAGTAAAATTCATATTGTCTATATAATTCCAATAAGCGGCGTAGTATTCGACCATTGTGAATTCCTGCAGATGACTCGGATCTATACCTTCGTTTCTAAAACATCTGCCCATATCGTAAACCCGGTCAAAACCGCCGGCTATCAGACGTTTTAAGTAAGTTTCGGGAGCTATACGAAGATACATATCAATATCTAACGCGTTATGATGAGTTTTGAATGGTTTGGCAAGAGCTCCCGAAGGTTTGACCTGTAACATCGGGGTTTCAACCTCTACAAAGTCGTTATCGTTAAGAAATTTCCTGATAACGTTTATAAGTTTGGTTCTTTTTAAAAATCTGCTTCTGGTCTCAGGATTCATAATAAGATCGAGATATCTTTGTCTTGAACGGGACTCAAGATCCGTAATTCCGTGAAATTTCTCGGGAAGAGGTCTGATAGACTTTGATAAAAGTTCGTATTTATCGACTCTTAGCGTAAGCTCCCCCTTTTCAGTGCGGTATATCTCTCCGTAAACCGATATAAAGTCTCCAACGTCTATCATTTTTTCAAAAAACTTAAAGTTTTCTTCATCAAGATTTTTTTTATTTAAAGATATTTGTATCCGATCGTAAAAATCTTGAATAGTCGCGAAAATTAATTTCCCAAACGATCTTTTCAACACAAGTCTTCCGGCTAGATTAATATTGTTTGCGCCGACGTTTAATTTACGCGCTTCGGCAATATTGCAGGTTCTTTCGCATCTGTCTAGATATGGATTCCTTCCCGCCTCTCTGATTTTTTCGACCTTTTGGATTCTTACCTCTCTTTCGTCGCTTGGATTCATATATATTCCTTTATAAAATAGTATTTTTTTATATTTCTAAAAACTTAGGTTTATCTTTAAAAATAGCGATCTACTCTCGATAGCCGCCTGAAAAAACGGCGCCGTATTTTTATCATAATTTTAATAAAAAGTCTATAATTCAATTTAAAAATCTGGCGCCCGTCGGTCTTTTGGGGTAAGGAATGGATAACGCGAGTCTGTCTCAAAAAAAATTCGACGCATATGAAACGCTGAAAAGCCGTACTTCAAAAATAAATCAGAGCGGCGTCGTATAGGATCGTAAATCCGAGAGATTTGTAAACGGATATAGCGGGGATGTTCTCTTTTTTGACGTATAGATATACGGAATCTTTTTTATCCAGAAGTTTGCCGGTTAGGGAGGATACGCATATTTTTGATAATCCCCGATTTCTGAAATTCTTTAGCGTATAGACGCCGCCGATTTGATACGAATTTTGCGATTCGGCGTTGACGTTTGCTTTCGATACCGCTAAACCTTCTTCGTTGAAGACGGCGTAATTTATTCTCTTAGATAACAACTTTTTGTACGCCGTCATTTCATAATCGTAGGGGTAGTAAGAATCGTCGTTGTAGACCTCTTCCAGATGGTAATTGTAGTGAAGATTTTTTAAACTTTCAAAATCTTTATCGGAGCATTTGACGCAGTCGTACGGATATTTTATCGGCTTATCCGGTATAAAGGAATGTCTGTCGGTTTTCATAAAATGATATTTTATTATGTTTCTCGGCTTTGACGATAAATTTTTCAGAATTAGGTTCAGAAATTTTTCTTCTATGTACATAGAATGTAAATTTACCGGACTTTTTTTGATTATATCGACAATTTTTGTCATATCTTCGGGGTTTTTTATATAAAAGTTTCCCGAATTTGTATACGCCGCCATTGAATATATCAAATTATTTTGATATAAAGGGTTCAGATGCGTTCCGTTCGGGATTTTATGGTAATTTCCGTTAAATTTATCAAGAATTTGAATAAAAAAATTGTCGTTTTTTAAGAGATAATCGATAATCTCTTTTATTTCTTGAGATTTAATAGGCGTTACCCGACAGCTCGTCGACGTATTCCATGGCGAACTTCGCCGCTTTTGCTCCGTCCCCGCAAGCGCAGACGATCTGTCTGTACGCGTCGGCTCGAACGTCTCCGGCGGCATAAAGCCCTTTGATCGCCGTTTTCATATCTTTATCGATAACGACGTAGCCTTTTTCGTCCTTTATGCTCTTATCCAAAAAATTAGTATTTGGATCGAGACCAACGAATATAAAAACGCCGTCGACGTTAATTTCTTGAATATTATTTGTCAAAGTATTTTTCAATACGACCGATTTGACCGACGCGTCCCCTTTGATCTCCTCTAAGGTTGAGTTATAAATAAACGAAATATTTGAAATAGACTCGGCTTGTTTTATGAGAGATTCGACCGCTCTAAATCTATCTCTTCTGTGAACTACCGCCACCGACTTCGCCAATCGCGCTAGAAATATCGCCTCCGTTAGCGCCGTATCGCCGCCGCCGACGATAACTACGTTTTTATCTCTAAAAAACGGTCCGTCGCAAGTCCCGCAATAACTGACCCCTTTTGAACTGAATTCTTTTTCTCCTTTTACGCCTAACTTTCTATGACTTGCGCCGGTTGTAATAATGGCCGCTTTTGTTTCATACTTTTTTCCTTCGCAAGTTATCGTTAATATATCTCCGGTTTTATCGATCTTGCTCGCTTCGCCGTAAACGAACTCCGCTCCGAATTTGTCAGCCTGCTTTTTTAGTCTATCTTGAAGCTCAAATCCCGTAATCCCTTCGGGAAATCCCGGATAATTATCGATTGCGTCCGTCAACATAATCTGACCGCCGGCGTTAAGTTTTTCAACGATCAACGTTTTATATCCCGCTCTACAGGAGTATATGCCGGCCGTTAGCCCCGCCGGTCCGGCTCCAATAATAATTATATCGTACATAACTCCTCCTCAGTTGTAATATTATATAAGAATATAAATATTTAAATATGATTTATCGACTTGATATTAAGCTGATTTGCAATTTTATTTACCAATTCTATCTGATCAAACGGCTTGGTTATATAATCGTCGCATCCGGCTTGCAGACATTTATCTCTGTCGCTTAGTTCGGAAGCGGTTGAGTTCATCGCTTGCGCCGTGACCGCCCATATAACGGTATTTTTATATTGCGGATCATTTTTTATTTCGCTCGCTATGCGCAAACCGGCGTCGTCAGTTTCAAGACGTATATCAAGCAGAACCAGATCCGGTCTTTGTTCTTTTATTAACTTTATAGTCGATACGCTGTCTTGAGCTTCAATTATCTCAATATTTGCCGTTTTAAAGAACAATCTAAAAAAATTTCTCAAAACAAATAAATTTTGCTCTTTGTCGTCTACTATTAGTATTTTTGCCACTTTCTCTCCTCGTAATAATTATAATTTTAAAGGTATTTCAAACCAAAATTCGCTTCCTTTTCCATAAACGCTCTCAAAACCTATACGACCGTTAAGCAACTCGACAACTTTCTTTGTTTCGACCAGCTCGAGTCCCAGCGCCAAACTGTTGGCGGGCTCGTCGGCTTTACCGAATTCGGTAAAAATCTTATCTTTATCTTCGTCTTTTATTCCTCGTCCTTCGTCTGTTACTCTAGTCGATAGGTATCCGTTTTTTATGTCGATATCTAATGAAATATGACCTTTATCGCTGAATTTTATAGCGTTTGTTATTAAACTAAATAACACGCATTTATATTTATTTTGGTCCAGTATAATTTTCTGAATATCTTTATTTACGTTAAAAGAAATAGTCAGCGCCTCCTCTTTGTTTTTGATTTTCAGAAAATTTTCCGAGTCAATTTTGACGGAATTTACGACTTCGGGGAAATCGACAATTCTATCTTCTACGTCAATTTTTCCCGAGTCCAACAACGAAATATTCATGATCATATCGACTATTTTTAACAAATGATCGCCGGATTCTTTTATATATTTATACGCTTTAAATTTTTCATTATATTCGTCGGCGCATATTGTTTTAATTTTATCAAAAGACTCTTGTAATTTGTTATTAAGGATGTATTCTTTGAAGTTTTGCTCTAACATATCAAAGATCAATAATTTTATATTACTTCCGTCTTTCAGAATTTTTTTTACTTGAGATAATTGACTTTCGAAGGCGGCGTTTGATCCGGTATCGATAGCATTAATAATTCTTATTATTTCATAATTCTTTTCAAATCCTCCGCAATAAAGCAGACCCGATATTCCGTTTATGGAGTTTAGAGGAGTTCTCAATTCATGGCTCATATTGCTTAGAAGGTTTGTTTTGTTTTTACTGATTTTCTCGGCTATCATCTTTGCTTTTTCAAGTTCAGAAGTTCGTTCTTTGACTTTTTTTTCCAACAATTTAGTATAATTAAGTTTATTAACCATAATATTTATGTTATCCGCCAGATTGGCTATCTCGTCGTTAGAATTTATTTTTAATTGGTAAGAAAAATCGCCGTCGGCGACTCTATTTGAGAAGAGCTCTATTTTGCGTATAGGATTAACCAATATTCTTGAAATCAGAAAAGTAGATAACATCGCCAATATAACTTCGATAAATATCAAAAACAGCACGTTGAGCTTCATGGAAGAAATTATGCTACTCATTTCCATTTTTTGAATGCCTACCATATAAACGCCGATTATATTATTTTCATTACGCAAAGGGAAGTAAATTATATCGTATTCAGTATGCGATATGATTTTATTTTTTTCAAAATAATATTGTTTGTTATCTAAAACTTTTTTCATTATATTGTTATCGCCTAGATTTGTTACAATGTTGTTGTTATAAGAATCGTAGAATTCGCTTTTTATCAATCTAAAATTATCTTCATCCCCGTTATTCAAACTATTTTTTACTTCGTATATGGCGAATTTTTCGCTAACGTCGGCGTAGTAGTTTTTCAGCAGAGCGTCCTGAGAAATATTTTTAGACAATTCAATATAAGAACTAATATTTTTATTTTTATAACCGTAAGGCATTTTTATTAGGATTTCAACGCCGTCGCCCGTTAAAATTATATCGTTAGTAGAACTGAAATTTGACGCGCCCCGCTTGTCGTTTTCTACCATATCCGGAATATCGATAATTCTAACGTAATCAAAATAACGGTATAAACCATCCAAGTCGTTTGAATTTATCGATTTGGTTATCTTTAGAGCCAAAGAATCCTTAATTGAATCAAAAAAGAGTTTTATGTTCAAATATCTTCTATACAACCTGTGTTCAATAAATTTATCGCCGTTGCGTTCGATATTATTTGTAAAGTGAAATATGAAAAATATCGACGGTACGATCATTAAACTTATCGTTATTGTCAGTATTTTTGGGTATATTTTCATAAAATTATCTTAACTACTCGTTAAATTCCTTCAACATATCTCTGACAACGTTGTAAAAAGAGTTACTTTTCTCTACAAAGCCTTGAAAGTATAATTTACTAAGTATTAACTCGTTATTCGCGTTTTTAGAATTCGGATTGACGGATAAAAAGAGTTTTTTTATTTTTTTTATCAAGTTGCCGTCGAGACTCTTATTAACGACGACGGCGTCTAAAGGTATCGGAGGAGTCTTATCGAGAGCTCTAAGCTCGTCCTTGTGAATGTAATTTTCAAACGCTCCCGAAACCGCTCCGGCGTCGACTATTCCTTTACGCACCGCTTCAAGCGAGTCGTCGTGCGATTTAACAAAAATTATCTCTTTAAAAAACTTCTCCGGATTTATCTTTTTTTTCTTAAACAAAAGCATAGGATATTTATAACCGGAAGTAGAACTTTTATCCGTAAAGCAAAAAGTTTTCCCTTTTAACTTTTTAATAGACTTTATTTTAGAATCAGCGCGCGTTATAATGTAACCGTAATAATACGGAGCGCCGTTTTTTACCGAAGTAGCGAGGTATTTCAACTCCGAATACATATCTTGCGCCTGAACGTAAGCGGTCGGAGAAAAAATACCGATATGTACGGAGCCGTCCGCTAATTCCGCTCCAAGTTCGTTGTAGCTTTTCGCTATATAAAGAGAAACCGGAATCCCGAGCTCTTCTGAAATGTAGTCTATAAAAGGCTTGTAAGAGGCGGCCATCTCTATTCTGTCCCCCCAAGGAGTAACTCCGATTACCAAAAGTTTCGGTTCCTCTCCGTACAAAAAGAGCGCAAAAGCCGCCATCATTAAGAATGATAAAATATATTTTTTAATTGACATACTAACCTCCCCTATCAATCGCCGCGCGTCAAATATTATAGCATTATTTTTAATATACACAATAATATTAAAATAAATTTATAAAAAAATCTAACTTTTTTATCTACCATTCATTCATTTAACTCTCTAGTCGGAACCTAACTTGAAATCTCGGCTTCTCCGGGAGGAAGAAATTGACACATATGAAACAGATATTTTCGGATAAGGTAAATTCATTACCTTCAACGTTTTAGAAAGTAGAACAAAATAACTATTTATATTCCTTTTTAATATCATATTATTATCCCCAAAAGATTTTTTGTTTTTTTGAATAATATTATGTTTAAAAAAAACGTCAAGTCTCAT
>Ga0208197_1000150_pt1 | contig 93320 bp, 67 predicted proteins | sample AD_JPNNA4_MetaG_FD_184444 | JGI IMG/M metagenome (GOLD analysis project Ga0208197, IMG submission 184444) | Active sludge microbial communities of municipal wastewater-treating anaerobic digesters from Japan - AD_JPNNA4_MetaG (SPAdes) (version 2) | ecosystem: Engineered > Bioreactor > Anaerobic...
ACGACCTGCTCGATGGGGCGTTGCGCATCGTAGGCCAGGCGCGCGGCGGCGCTGCACGCCTCGAGGATGCGCCGCCGCACGTGCGTCTGTTGCACCTCACGGGCATAACTGACCACACTGGCCGCCGAGGGCACAGCGTCGAGCAATTGCGTGATGAAAACCGCGCCGCCCACCGCTTCCAGTTGCCCGCGCTTCTCCATTTCCGTCGTCACCGTGAGGAAGTCCACCGGCTCGTGGCGGGCGTACAAGTCGAGGAGCACGGCGTAGAGCCAGCGATGTTTCTGCAGGTAGAACGCCGGCCCTTTAAGGAGCGGCTGCACCTGCGGGATCGCCCACTTCGGATCGATCAGCAGTGCGCCCAGGGTCGCCTCCTCCGCTTCGATGTTGTGAGGTGGTAGTACGTTTTTCGTCATTGGCGATGTTCTCTACATCAGCGCACGGTGAACGCAGGTGTCTCCGGTGCGGCATCTGCCGTGGTTACCGCCGTCTTCTTCCGTGGACGGCGCAGGGGTGATGTCCCCTGCGCCCACTGCCAGCCCACGAAACCAAGCACTGCCAGCACAAACGGCCCAATCCGCACGAGGAAGACCCCCGTGTACAGCGCCCCGGCCCACCAGAGCCGTAGGGCATAGGTTAAGATCGTTTCGAGTGTCATTGTCTATTCCTTTCCTTAAAAGCTGGTAGCTGTCAGCCTTCAGCTTTGTCTGCCAGGCCAGCATTGCACGTTGCTGATCGCTGAAAGCTGATTGCTGAAAGCTGATTGCCGATTGCTGATCGCTTACTCTGCACTTTTCTCGTTCGCCCATTCGTCCTCTGCCTCCGGCAACGAGCCTCCCACATCCACTTCCTCGTCTTTCACATCCTGCCCCTTGCCTCCTGCCTCTTGCATTCTGCTTCCTGCCTCCTGCCCCTTGTCCCCCGGCGTGTACTTGAAATACCGCTCCGGCCTGGCGACGTCCTGGGGCCACTCCGGGTTGACGCGCTGCAACTTACGGTCGAAGAACTCCGTCAAGATAAAGCGCGGCGTCGGGAGCCAGGCGTCGCGCAGGCTCTCCAGGGTGAACAGGGCGAGGAATCCAGACGTACTGATAGTGTCAGTCCGCGTGGTGAGATCGTCGCGGAGCCGGGCGATTGTCCCTCCGAGTATGCGCGCCGTGTCGCGGTTGTTGGCGATGTAGTAACAGCCGCCGAACCCCGCTGTGGCGTAGTCTTCCAGATTCTTGGTGAGCTTCTGCTTGAGCCGCGTGCTGTTGTAGTTCCCGCGTTCGCACTCCACCGCCAGCCACAGCGGTTTGCCCCCGGAGCGCGACTGAATCACCACGATCAAGTCCGGTTCGCTGTTGCCATACCGGCGGACAAAACCGGCGGCCTCCATTGCGTCAGCGTCGGCCTCTGGGTCGTAGACGGTGTACGTGAACCGGGTGTTGGACGGATGTTCGTTGCCGGCCTGGATCAGGGCCTTGGTTGCCCGAATCATCCACCAGGCTTCGGGAGACTTGTAGGGCGCGTAAGCGGCCTCGTAGGTGGTCGGCGCGTTGTTGAAGCGCCGCCGGTACTCAGCCTGCCCACGTTCGGTGAGGGTGTAGCAGGTGTCGCCGACGTACCCGGTGAGATACCGTGGTACGGGAATCTGCTCCACGCGCAGCAGCCCCTTGTCCAGCAACTCGGACAAGACCTGCTTCACGCTTCCGACGGCCTTGCCGGTGTGTTGTGCCCACAGTGCGCGGGCTTCGTTGGCCACCACGGTCATCCCCAGCGCGTACAGGAATTTGACCGCGTCGCCGGAGAGGTCCACACTTTGCTCTGCGATGACCGGAGCCGCAGGTGACGTCAGCGCGGCTTCTCCCTCTGGCTTATCTTTGTTGGCGCGGAATATATTCTTCGGATCGCTATCGTACAGGTGATGCGTGTACAGGTACTCCCCCGCTTCGGTGATACTCATCTGCGCCCCTATTGCCCGTGCGAACAGGTCAGGAAACAGCACCAGGAGGTACTGTTGCAGGATGGCTTCGGTGCGATGGCGCGCGCGCATATGCGTCGCAATGCGCATTTGACTGCTGCGCAGTTCGTCTTTCAGCAGGCTCATTTTCATCGCGTAGTCGGCTTTCAGTTTTTCGATATCGGGCTGCTCAGTGGTGTTACTCACGCCACACCTCCCGGCACGCCGGATACGTGAGGCCAGCGATGCCCGCCCGCAGGTCGCCCAGCCCCAACCGGGCCAATGCCAGGGACGCCTGCGCTTCTGCCAAAGCCTGACCGTCGTTGTTGCCGTAGAAGGTCAACAACTGCTCGGCGGCGTAGGCGTAGGTGTCCAACGTCTGCTGCATCGTCAGCGCCAATAGACTGTACTCCGCCGGCGCTTCAGGGAGCGTCAAGACGTCCAGCCTTGCACTCGCCTGGCCGACTTGTTCCGCCAGCCGGAACGCTGCGCCGGTGGACTGCGGTTGTGGCCCGCGTGCAATGGTGTCCAGGCTGTCGCCGATTTCCTCCACGGTGTCCGCCCAGCGCGTGGCTGTCGTGAGGAAGCGCTGCTGCCGTAGCCGGTACAGCGACAATACCACCGGCGCGCCAAAGCTGTCGCACGGCGCGGCCACGTACCCCACGCCGAGCGGTAACCCGATCAAGGCCAGGGTCAGACCGATGATGATAAAGTGTTTATGCATATTCTCTCCTCCTTGAGATTGATGTTGTTTGTTGTTAGCTCTCTTGATTTTGCTATGCGCCCTAGGTACAGTCCGCTGCGAAGATGCTGGCGTTGGCGCAGCTCCCTGGCACTCGGAGCGGCCCGTATGATCTTCCGTGAGCGTTGTTTCGGCGGCGCTCTTACGGTTTTCTTTTTTCTTGCCACGATGTTCATCCTTATGTTTCCGGAGCAGCCTGCACTGTATGCACAGCAATGCCGCGCGGCGCACATTCCCCCTGGATGACGACCCGGTGATGCACCAGGGCGCGCAATGCCTTCTCGATCCTGGGGGAGGCCGCGATAAGCGGCACTGCGCCCACGCCGTCCAGAGCCAGCCACAATGTCTTGGTCCGGGGCGGCGCGCTGACGATGCCGCGTAATAACAGCAGGCCACTTTCAGTGCACAGGTGGGCGACGCCCTGGGCGTCCACTTCGGGCAACGTCCCTTGCCAGGGCGCCACCGTGACCAATCGCACGTCGCCGATGCGCTGGCTATGCACGCGCAACTTGTGTTTCCCTTCGGGCAGCCGCACCTTGCGCGGGTCTGCCCCGGCGAGCGCCATCAAGTGGCGCACGACGGTGTTGAGTTCGCAAGACATCGTTTCACCTCCGGGAAGAGCAGGGCTGTACAGGATGAAAAACCCTTCCGGTATGACGGGAAAACGGACAGTTTGGCGTTTCTGTCATACCGTAACGTTGTAAACAGCGAATTTGCGGCGACGGTAGCTCCCGGAATGCCTCAAAGTGCTGTACCAGGGCCAAAACAGGGTGGATGCGGGGCAAAAATCCCTGCAAAACCCCGTCTGACGCCGCCAAAACCAGGATTGAGCAACGATTTCGGCCTTTGACGGTATGAGGGAAAAACAGCCCTTTCTGGTCTACCATGTCTTTTCCCTTCATACCGTAAACGCGTGTTGATTGGGACTGTTGTTGCATCGCCTCCTCCTGCAAGCCTATGCTTGGGTCAGGAACATCCATTGGGCTTGCGCCTGCTTTCTCAAGGCGCGTTCCGGCAGCAGCGGTGTGGGCTGTGCGTGAATGACCACCGTCTCCATCCCCCAACCGCGCACCACCGCGGCGACCAGGGGCAGCGCCTCGGCGTGGAATGTACTGATCCGGTCCTGGCAGTCGTAGAGGGGGGCGTAGGGATAGCCCCTGAACTCCGCGCTGCCGCCGGGTCGCAGATCGAACACGGCCAGGCGGCCCCGCTTCCGGCGACTCTTGAGCAGCCGGGACGCGGTGCAGAATTCAGTGCTAGCCTCCTCGTCTGGCGGACCCACCAGACTCCGCAGCAAGTCCAGGAGGCTCCATATCCCTTCGGGCAGCAGGCACGTCAGCACGAGCTGCGCCACCGGACCGAACGTCACACTGAGTAAGGCTTCGGGGTTCTGACTTCCGTCCGCCAACGCTTCGAGGGCGGGGAGCACACACTGGAAGGCCAACTCGAAGTAGGCGTCATTGATGCGCCATTCCAGGGGCAAGTGCGCCGTCAGTTCATCGGATGTCAGTTCGCGCGCCTCACTCATATACATTGGCCGCTCATCTCCTTACCATCCTGGCCCCATTGGACCAGGATTGCTGAAGGTGGGCATTGGCTGTGGCGTGGGACATATCCCCGGCCAGACCACAGCGAGATAAGGTTGCTCACCCCGCCAAACAACGGCGATACCCACTTGCCCGACGCTGTTCAGATCGGGATACGTCGCAGTCGCCAGTGAATCCCCCCGTGGACTGTTTACAAGGTAGCAGTTTGTATATTCCGGGCAAGGGTTACAGCCGGGCCAGTAGAAGCGCCAATCCCCGGAAGCTGGCCCCACGGCGTAGCGCAACCCGTACCATTGCGGCCAGGTCTGCGCAGAACGTAGCTTGGGCGCTTCCCCGGCCAGGTAGTAGGCACGGTCTTCCAGATCGGGATCGGGCAGGGCTTGGAGACCGTGTTGTTCACGTAGCCAGTCAATGAAGGTCGCGCGGGTGAGGGCCTCGTCGCCTTCCGTGCCGACGTTGATAGGCATTGCGACTGGCGTGGGGGTGGGCGTCGCCAGCCACATACGGACTTCCTCACGGGTAACGTGGAACAGTGGAACCAGGCAACACTGGTAGAGCGCCAGCAAGCCGAATACCGATAGCCAGGCGAGTGGTTGGGAGAGGGGGTCACGCGGTTTCATCAGTAGTCACAACGTATTCGGGTGCCAGTCCTGAAGCTATGTCCATACCACCGTATTCTGGATCGGTGATTTCTCTGTCCTCCGTCCTATCTTCCTCCAGACTCTGTGCTTGTTGCTGTGTGCGGGTTGTTGATTGTGCCTCTTGTGCTAAGCGTACCCGTCGTCGCTGTAGCAGAAAGGTATACACTTCGCATAACGCGTCGTTTCCTTTTGAGTTATCTTCAGACTCCATTGTCAATTCCCTCCGTTATGTATGAATTGGTTACCCTCACTGCGGCAAACCGGTTTTATAGTACATCAACCTGCTTGAGATGACGCCTTGTGGAGTTAGGAATTTCTCCTCACTCGCTGAGGAATTTTTCCTAACTCAACCGACGTTTTTTTGTCGTTCAAAGAGGGTACGATTGGCGCTGCTGATTCCCTTATTGCGTTCGACAGGGGCGAGAGTATAATTTCCCTGTTCATAAAGAGGACTTTCTATTGCTGAGAGCCAAATGTGCTCCAGCACACTCAAAATCTACGGGAATAAGGAGACGAAGACCTATGCTAAAACCCAAACCAACCCAGGGCGATACCACGTGGTTCGTCCACGACCGTTTTGGCATGTTCATCCACTGGGGACTGTACGCGCTTCCCTCGCGGCACGAGTGGGTGCAATCTGTTGAGCAAATCCCCCCGGAGGAATATCGCAAGTACTTCGAGCGCTTCAACCCGACGCGGTACGACCCGCGTCAATGGGCGAGGGTGGCGCGCGAGGCCGGGATGAAGTATGTGGTGCTTACTTCCAAGCACCATGAGGGCTTCTGTCTGTGGGATTCGGCCTACACCGATTACAAGGTTACCAACACTCCCTACGGCAAAGATTTGATCGAGCCATTTGTGGAGGCGTTCCGTGCCGAAGGACTGCGCGTGGGCTTCTACTACTCGCTCCTCGACTGGCATCACCCGGATTTCTTGATCGACGTTTTCCACCCGCTGCGCAATCATCCTGACGTTGCCAAACTCAACGAAGGCCGCGATATGAAGCGTTACGCCGAGTATATGCGCAATCAGGTGCGCGAGTTGCTCACGCAGTTCGATCCGGACATTCTGTGGTGTGACTTCTCCTACCCAGGCCGCGACTACCATGGCCTGCCGGGCAAGGGCCGCGACGATTGGGAGAGCGAGAAGCTCTATACGTTGATCCGCGAGCTGAAGCCCAATATCATCCTTAACAACCGGTTGGACCTGCCCGTGGCGGCGGACATCTACACGCCGGAGCAGGTGCAGCCGCTAGAATGGGTCAAGGTAGACGGCGAGCCGGTGGTGTGGGAGGCATGTCAGACGTTTAGCGGGAGCTGGGGATATTTCCGAGATGAACTGAGCTGGAAGGATGAGGGGCAACTGATCCGTATGTTGATCAATACCGTGGCACGGGGTGGCAATCTGTTAATGAATGTAGGGCCAACCTCACACGGCACTTTCGATCAGCGCGCTTTGGATGCACTTGGTGTTTACCGTGATTGGATGGCCCTACATAGCGAATCTATTTATGGTTGTACGCAAAGTGAGTATCAGGAGCCGCAAGACTGCCGTCTGACGCAGAATGGCAACAAACTCTATGTTCACGTCTACGCCTGGCCGTTCAAGCATCTGGTTCTTCCGGGTTTGGCGGGTAAGGCGAGTTATGCTCGTTTCCTCCACGACGGTAGCGAGGTGGCGCTCAAGCCCACGGAGTGGTCGGCGAGTCAGTTGCAGATCGGTGACGACGTCCTCGTGCTAGAGCTTCCCGTCAAAAAACCCGATGTGGTTGTGCCAGTTATTGAAATCGAATTAAGGTAGCATTACTTTTAGCCTTGTTACTCGAGTACAAGTCTGATAGAGAGGGTAAATGGAGAAGAGAGATTGTGTTCAAGACTATGAGGCGAGCTGGAAGGACGCAGGTCAACTGATTCGCATGTTGGTCAACACTGTGGCTTGCGGCGGCAACCTGCTGATGAACGTCGGCCCGACCTCGTTGGGGACGTTTGACCCGCGCGCGTTGAATGCTCTGGCGGTTTACCGCGACTGGATGGCGCTGCACGGCGAGGCGATCTACGGCTGCACGCAAAGTGCATATCCCGCGCCGCAAGATTGCCGCTTGACGCAGAATGGCGACAAAGTGTACATCCACGTCTACGCCTGGCCGTTCAAGCACCTGGTCGTCCCGGAACTGGCGGGTAGGGTGAGCTACGCCCGCTTCCTCCATGACGGCAGCGAGATAAAATTAAAGCCCGAAGATTGGTCGGCGCACCAGTTGCAGCTCAGCAACGATGTACTCGTGCTGGAACTCCCCGTCAAGCAGCCGGACGTGGTTGTGCCGGTGATCGAACTGACGTTGAAATGAGCGACTACACTTCCCTTTTAGCCGAATTGCGGACCGCCTATGCCGCCCGCTCGCCCCAATCCGCGGCCTGGAACGTGCGCGCGCAACAGGTGATGGTGGATGGCGGCAATCACACGCTGCGCCTGATGCAGCCCTTCCCGCCGCGCATTACCGCTGCCCACGGCGCGTGGGTGACGGATGAAGACGACCACCGTATTCTGGATTTCTGGCAGGGCCACCTTGCCAACATCCTGGGACACAACCCGGAGGTCGTCACGGCAGCATTGGCGCAGGCTTTTGCAGAGGGCCTGGGTTTGCAGACCGGTTTCACGGAACGGTATCAAATTGAGGCCGCCGAAATCCTTTGCGCACACACGGGGGCGGAACGGGTGCGCTTCACCACGAGCGGCACGCTGGCGACGATGTACGCGATTTTGCTGGCGCGCGCGTTCACCGGGCGCGACGTGGTGCTCAAAGTCGGCGGCGGCTGGCACGGCGCGCAACCCTGGGCGCTCAAAGGCATCGGCTTCCACCGCGAAGAAGGCTACCAGCACATCGAGACGGCGGGATTGCCTTCTGCCGTGGGCGAGCAAGTGGTGGTGACACGCTTCAATGACCCGGAGATGTTGCGCGACCACTTCCGACGCTATGGCGACCGGATAGCTTGCTTCATCGTCGAACCGTTCATGGGCGCAGGCGGCTTCATGCCGGCGACGAGCGAGTATCTGCGCGCGGCCCGCGACCTCGCCACGCAGTACGGCGCGATGTTGATCTTCGACGAGGTCATCGCCGGATTCCGCTTCCGCGCGGGCAACACGGGCGCGCTCTACGGCGTGCAACCTGATCTGGCGACGTTCGGCAAAATCATTGGCGGCGGGATGCCCGTGGCAGCGGTCGCCGGACGCGCCGACATTCTGAACCTGGCGAGCCGCTCCGGGCGGGTGAAGTTCTCCGGCGGCACCTATTCCGGCCATCCGGCTTCGATGCTGGTGGCGAAAACCATGTTGCGCTACCTGGTTGAGCATGAGGCGGACATCTACCCGCGTTTGGCAGTGTTGGGGGATCGGATTCGCCATATACTCGAAGATGCGTTCATTGCCGAGGGGATGTACGCGCGCTGCACGGGGTGGGGGAACGATGCGCTGCCTGGCAGTTCGATCTTTATGCTACACTTTCCCTATCAGGAAGATCACCCGCTGGACGCGCCGGACGATGTCTTCAATCCGGCGGTGTGCAATGTGGCGCTAAACGGCGACGTGCTCCAACTGGCATTGTTGCTAGAGAATGTCCACATCACGCACGGCCACGGCGCGGCCTCCACCGCGCACACCGAATCCGACCTGGATTTCCTGGAAGCGGCGTGCCGTACCGCCGCCCGGCGTTTGAAATCGGCATTGTAGCTGGTATCTGTGTAGTGACGGCTTCAGTCGTTTCATCTGTGTAGTGACGACTTCAGTCGTTTCTGTCCAGAGAGCGGCTGAAGTCGTCACTGTGTTGCTGAAATGTTGCCTGATGTGCTGCGCAGCGCCGGATAGCGCCAGTTTCTACCACACTTGATTCGCGTCGAACAATTCATCCGCCGGTTTTTCTTTGACTTCTGGCTCCGGTGTTGGCGCTGGCGGGGTTTGGGGAGCCGTCTCGTGCAGCCGGTCGAGCAGCTCGCGCACCTTGAGATTAAGCTGTTCCAGCGCGGAAAGCAGTTGTGGGCGCACGTTCTCGACAGTTTGCTTGCCGGCTGTCGCTGCTGAGGCCACGGCCTTTTCTGCTTCCTGGCGGAACTTCTGGCCTTCCGGGGAATGGGCAGCGTTGTCTACCGCCCCGGCGACAGCCCCGGCCATCTTCTCCAACCCCTCGCGCATCTGATGCATAAAGCCTTGCGTCGCCTCGTCTTTCCACGCCGTCGTGAAGGCTGCCGCGATGCCCTCGCCCAGGCGTGCGAACTGCTGACCAACTTCAGCCCAGGGATTTTGCGCTTTGTCCTCGGCCTGCTCATTCAACTTGCGTTCTTCTTCAGCCATATGACTATTCTCCTATTCAGCGTTAGCGTTTTTGTTTGACAAGATTTATACGATTTACAGGCTGTAAAAGTTTCTCGAAATCTTGTTTATTTACAGATGCCAAAAATGCGACTTTGTGTGTAGCAAAGACGTATCATACTATGAATTGTGCTACAGGAGGGCAAAATGACCAACAAAGTTTTGATCGTCTACGCAACCTGGACGGGGGCCACACGCGGGGTGGCCGAGGCGATGGCAGAGACGCTGCGCGCGCAAGACGCCGATGTGACCGTGATGCGCGCCAGACAAGCGCGCGACCTCAGCGGGTATGGCGCGGTGTTGGTCGGCGTGTCGGTACACGCCGGGCAACTGGCGGGCGAGGCCAAACGTTTCATCCAACAGCATCGCCAGACGTTGTCGAAGTTGCCGGTGGCTTACTTTATCGTTTGCCTGGCTGCGTCAGCGGATACGGAGGAGAGCCGCAAGTTCATGCAGGAGTATGTCAGCAAGTTGCGCCAGGTCGCGCCGGAGGTCGAGCCGGTGGACGTCGGCGTCTTTGCCGGCGCGGTGCTAACCGACACCCCGGAATACAAGCGCCTCTTCCCACTGCTCAAAATCCCGGTTGGCGGGATGGCGAGCAGCACGCCAGACCACCGCGACTGGGAGGCAATCCGCGCCTGGGCAGAGGCGGTGTCTGGCAAACTGGGGTAAGTAAGTTGTTTAGCTCCTTGTGAGCGGGTGGGGTAGGCGCAAAATGGCGCAAGGCCCTGGGCTACGGCTTAATGATTATATTATGAGGGAGTGAGGATGTTCTCAAAATTTCTGCTTCCCGGCATTGCTTTTGTCCTGACGCTGGCTTTCGGCTTTTGGGTAAGCCATGTAGGCAAGCCGTATAACGGCCTGCTGTTCAACGTTCACAAGTTGATTGCCCTGGGCGCGGTCATCGCCACGGTCATTCAGCTTACCAAACTGCTCAAAGGCGCCGATGCGCTGGCGCTCATCATCGTATCGCTCGTCGTAGCGGCCCTGTGCGTGATCGCCCTGTTCGCCAGCGGCGCGCTGATGCGCATGGACAAGCTGGATTACGTGCTGATGCTCACCGTCCACCGGGTTGCGCCGGTTGTGTTAGTCGTTGCCATAGCGTTGGCGTTTTACCTGCTTGGGCAAAAAGTGTAGCATGACCACCGAAATGGCTGTCACAGGTGCATAGCAGTTTCCTTATCCTGAAAATCCTGTTAATCCTGTCAAAAAAGGAGCATTGATGCGATGAAAACATTGGTTGTCTACGATTCCGTCTTTGGTAACACGGAAAAGATCGCCCAGGCGATGGGGGCGGCGTTGGGGTGCGAAGTTCGTCGCATCACCGAGGTGACGCCGGAGCAGTTGACTGGCCTGGACGCGCTCATCGTCGGCTCGCCGACCCAGGCGTTTCAGGCGTTGAAGCCGGTCAAGGCTTTTCTGAAGAGCATCCCGGCGGGGAGCCTCAAGGGCGTCAAGGTCGCCGCCTTCGACACGCGCATGGACGTCAAAGCGGTGAACAATGCCGTGCTGACCGTGTTCGCCAAAGCCTTTGGCTACGCCGCCGAACCGATTGGCAAGCAACTCGTGAAAAAGGGTGGGACGCAAGCCGTGTCGCCGGAGGGCTTTATCGTGACGGGCGAGAAAGGCCCGCTGCGCGAGGGCGAGTTGGAACGCGCGGTTGCCTGGGCGCAAAAAATCCGCTGACGCCGAAAATCCTGTGTGCCGTTGAGACGCCGAGACCATCAGGTTCCCGGCGTTTTTTGTGTTTTACTTGAATCTGTTGTGGATTCGGTGTATAACACACTCGTCAAGCGTAAAGCGTAAAACGTAAAACTTAAAACGTAAAATGTAAAATGTAAAGGATGCCTTACGTTTCACGTTTCACGTTTCACGTTTTACGTTTTAGCCAGAATACATTCCTCACGGAGGTCACTATGCGACTTGGAGCGCCTGTTTTTGTGGAGGTGATGACGCCCGATCACTGGATCGCGGCGGTGAAACACGAGCGGTACGGTGCGGCGTACTGCCCGGTGGGGGCGGAGGCGGATGCAGCGACGATTCGCGCCTACGCCAAAGCCGCGGAAAAAGCGGACATCGTCATCGCTGAGGTCGGCGCGTGGAGCAATCCGCTGAGCGCCGACGAAGCCACGCGCGCGGCGGCGGTGGAAAAATGTCAGATGCAATTGGCGCTGGCCGACGAGATTGGCGCACGCTGCTGTGTGAACATCGCCGGTTCGCGCGGCGAACCGTGGGATGGCCCGCACCCCGCCAATCTCACGGAAGAGACCTTTGCTTTGATCGTGGAGACCGTGCGGACGATCATTGACGCCGTGCAGCCCAAACGCACATCCTACACCCTGGAGCCGATGCCCTGGATGTATCCCGACAGCGCCGACAGCTACCTGCGCCTGATCGCTGCGATTGACCGCCCGCACTTCGGCGTCCACATTGATATGGTGAACGTCATCAACAGCCCGCAGCGTTATTTCGACAACGCTGCTCTCATCCGCGAGTGGTTCGCCAAACTCGGCCCGTACATCAAGAGCTGCCATGCGAAGGATACGTTGCTCTCCACTAAATTGACCACCCACCTCGACGAAGTCCGTCCGGGCCTGGGCTACTTGGATTATCGCACGCTGCTGCGCGAATTGAACAACCTCGACCCGGATACGCCGTTGATGATCGAGCATTTGCAGACCGCTGAGGACTATCGCCTCTCCGCTGCCTACATTCGCGGCGTGGCGGATGAGATTGGCGTGACCTTTCGTTAGCCCGGCCCTAAAGCGGCCAGGCCGAGAGAGCGAAGCCCCTGCGGGGCTGGACTCTCTAGCCCCGTAGGGGCTTTGCTCTTTCAGCTCGATGCTTTAGCTTCGAGCCTGTGAGGTAAACGATGCCCTACCTGTTCGCCGCCGAACGCCACAACGACGCCGATTACGCCAGCGGGCGGGTATTCTACAGCCTGCCCGGCTACCCTGCGTTCCCGGTGCGGCTGGCGAGCGAGATGTTCCAGCGTTGCCTGGCCCTGCGCGCGGCGGATGGCCTGACTGCGCCCTGTGCCCTCTACGACCCGTGTTGCGGCGGCGCGTACCACCTGGCGACGCTGGCGTATCTGCACGGAGAGCAGATCGCCTCCATTGCCGCTTCGGACATTGACGCGGAGGCGCTGGCGTTGGCGCAACGCAATCTCGAACTCCTGACGCTGCCTGGCCTGGAGCGACGCATCGCGGCGCTTGGGCTGTTGTGGGCGGATTACGGCAAACGTTCGCACGAAGAAGCGTTGGCAAGCGCCGAACGGTTGCGCGCGCGGCTGTTGGCACTGACTGAACACCATTGTATCCCGGTTACCCTGTTTCAGGCCGACGCCATGGACGAAATAGCGATCACCGACGTTGTGGGCGCGGGGGCGGTGGACGTTGTTCTGACGGATGTGCCGTACAATCGTCTGTCGGCGTGGCAAGGTGATAGCGTTGACCCGCTGTGGCAGATGTTGGAAGCGTTGCGATCTGTCTTGGCTCCCGGCGCAATCGTCGCCATCGCCTCCGATAAGGTGCAATCGCCCGCCCATACCGCCTACCGCCGCGCCGCCCGCTTCCAAATCGGCAAACGCCGTATCGTACTGCTAAAACGTGAAACGTAAAGCGGAAAACGTAAAGCGTAAAGCGTAAAACGTAATGCGAAATTTTACGTTTTACGCATTACGTTTTACTCTTAACTCATCACTCATTTCCCAAAAAGGAGCTTGAACTATGAAACTCGGAGTTTGTGCAGACCCCAATGTTGCACCCGTGCTGGCTGCGGCGGGTTTTGAATTTCTGGAATTGCATGTCCAGAACCACCTGAAAACCACAGTGATGGACGAGGCCGCTTTCCCGCCGGAACTGGCGCGGATTCTGGCGTCGCCGCTACCGTGTGTGGCGGCGAATTGTTTTCTGCCCGGCACTCTGAAAGTGACCGGCCCCGACGTCAACCGGAACGCGCTGGCGGCCTACGCGGAGGTTGTCTTCGAGCGGGCGGAGCAGGCCGGGATGGATACGATTGTCTTCGGTTCCGGCGGCGCGCGCCGCATCCCCGATGACTTCGACCGCGATATTGCCTGGCAGCAGCTCGTTGAGTTCGGCAAACTGATCGGCCCGCTGGCGCAGCAGCACAATGTCGTCGTCGTGGTCGAGCCGCTGAATCAGCGCGAGTGCAACGTCCTCACCAGTGTGGGCGAATCCGGGCGTTACGTGGAGGACGTGGCGCATCCCAACGTGCGCCTGCTGGTGGATGCCTATCATTGGCTCAAGGACGATAACGACTACGCGGCGATTGTGAATTACGGCCCGCTGCTGCGCCACGTCCACATTGCGACTGTGGCGAATCGCCGCGCGCCCGGCGTGGAAGCGTGCGACTTCACGGATTTTTTCCGCGCGCTCAAGGAGAGCGGGTACGACGGTCGCATCTCGATTGAGTCCGGTTGGACGGATATGGCGGCGGAAGCGCCGGTGGCGTTTGCGACGCTGCAAAAGTTGCTCAACGAGGCTGGGTGGTAGATGGACGACGCGCTTGATCTGTGTGGGTTGTGGCGTTTCCAGCCTGATCCCTCCGGCGAGGGCGAGACGGCGGGCTACTTCCGCGCCGACCACGATGCCAGACGGTGGCGCGAGGTGCGCTTGCCGGCCGACTTCGAGACGTGCCATCCGGCGCTGGACACCTACGAAGGCGTGGGCTGGTTCCGGCGCATCGTCGCCATCCCCGAAAACTGGCGCGATAAGCGCGTGACGTTGAATTTTGAGGGCGTCAATGACCACGCAACGGTCTGGGTGAACGGGCAATGCGTCGGCGAACATCTTGATCCTTTTTTGCCGTTCGCCTTTGCGATTCAGGACGCGCTCGATTTCGGCGGCGCGAATGTGATCGTCGTGCGTGTGGATAACATTCGCCGTCCGGGCGAAGTCCCCGGCTTGCAGCGCGGCTGGCGGACGTTCGGCGGCATCCTGCGCGAAGTGTCGTTGGTCGCCACGGAGAAGTGCTACATTGACCACATCGCCGCCGTCGCCGAGCCGATGGCGCAGGGCGGCATGTTGAGCCTGGATGTGACGGTGAAGAACGCTTCACTTGCTGCTGCGCTTGTTGAACTGCGCGCCGTGGTGACAGACCAGGCGGGACGGCAGTTGGCGCGGCTGCCGGCTGTGCCGCAGCCCGTCTCCGCCGGCGAGGAGACGCTCTTTGCGCTGGCGGGTCGCGTCTTCGAGGCGTTGCCCTGGTCGCCCGCGGCGCCGCATTTGTACACCGTGCGGGTGATGCTGGACGTCGAAGGCCGCGCCACCGACGCGCGCGAGTTCCGCGTCGGTTTCCGCAGAATCGAGGCGCACGACGGGCAGGTGTGGCTCAACAACGCGCCGCTGTACCTCACCGGCTTCAATTGCCACGAGGATTCGCCGCGCAGCAATAGCTGCCCCGACCTCGAAACCACACGCCGCGACCTTGAAGCGATGAAAGAGGCCGGGGCGAATTTCGTCCGCCTGTGCCACTATCCCCATCACCCGGCGGAACTTGACCTGTGCGACGAACTGGGCCTGCTGGCGATGGACGAAATTCCCCTGTACTGGTGGGACGGGCTGAACGAGGGCGAGGTCGCCTGCGCCGCCAAACTTGACGCGGCTAAGCGGCAGTTAACGGCGCTGATCCGCCGCGACTTCAACCATCCGGCGCTCATCTTCTGGTCGGTGAGTAACGAGACACACGATCAGCGGTCCGAAGTCGCGGCGGGCAACCGCGAGTTGGTGCGCCTGGCGAAGGACCTCGATCCGACCCGCCTGGCTGTTCACGTGAGCGATCACTGGCAGAGCGCGCCCAACTTCGACGCGGACGACGTCATCTGCGTCAACGGCTATCCGAGCGTGTACGGGCGCTACGAGCAGGCCAATCCTGCCTACGATTTCGCGCAGTCCGCGGCGTTCTGGCGCGCTGGGCTGGCGGCGCTGCACGCGCACTATCCCGATAAGCCAATCCTGGTGACGGAGTTCGGCTATACCTCGTTCCAGCATGTCACCGACAACGCCTTCAGTGAAGAGGCGCACGCCGACGCGCTGGCGCACGAATTCGCCGGGATGGACGCGCCCTACGTCTGCGGCGCGACGGTGTGGTGCTGGGCCGATCATCCCTGGCCGCCGGCGACCTTCGCGTTCTGCCGTTACCTGGGCGTCAGCCCCTACGGCGTGCTCACCCGCGACCGGCGCCGCCGCAAGCCTTTTTGGACAATCCGCCAGCTCTTCCGCGAGAAGCACGGCATACCGGAACCGCCCAAGCCGACGATGCCGCATCTCGGCCCGGCCGGTTACGAAGTCTTTATGATCCGCCCGCATCTGCGCGACATCCCGCAAGTCCCCTTCCCGGAGGGGTTCGGTATCCGCGCAATGCGCACGGACGAGGGCGCGCTGTGGACCGACATTGAGCGTGACGCGGAACCGTACTTCCCCATAGAGGATGAAGCGTTCCACAGTGAGTTCGGCAACTACCTGCAAACCACGCAATGGCGCAGTTTCATCGTCACCAACGCGAAAGGGGCCGGTGTGGGCGTGGTGAGCGCGTGGTTTTCGTGGGATTTCAAGGGCGAGGATTACGGGATGATTCACTGGATTGCTATCCGCCAGGCTTACCAGGGTTTAGGGCTGGGGAAGGCGGCGCTTGCGTTTGCGCTCAACCAACTCTCGCAGTGGCACGCGCGCGCGTTTTTGGGAACGCAGACCAAGCGGATCCCGGCAATCAAGCTATATCTGGATTTTGGCTTCGCGCCTGATCTCGACCCGCCGGGCGCGCGCGAAGTCTGGCGCGAAGTAGCGATGCAGTTGAAACATCCATTATTGGAGCGCAGTTTGAACGTGGAAACGTTTGAACGTTGAAGCGTTTTCACGTTGGAGGTGGGCGTGATTGAGAAGTATCTGGCTGATCTTGAGGCGCGGATTGACGCTGACACCGAAGATCGCTTGTACGCGGAATGGCGGGCGTTTACGGATGGCGACTTTCGCGGCGCGATTTTCTCGCCGCACCGCGCGCGCCGCAGCCCGCCGGGCGTGGATTGGCCGCACGTTTCCGTCAATGCGGCGCTCGAAGACTACGATTTGATGGCGTTGCAACAATTGGGCGCGTGTTCGGCGGCGCTGGCCGAAGGGAGTGGGGCGCTGTTGGCCGTCCGCTGCAACTACGGTACGGGCATTATGCCCACGCTCTTCGGCGCGCAGTTGTTCGTGATGGACGAGGCGATGGACACGCTGCCGACGTCCATTCCGCTGGCCGGGCTGGAGCACGCCACAACGGACGGCGCGACGCAATCGCCCGCGACGAGCAAAGCCGCTGATGCAGTCAAGGCACTGCTTGAGCGGGGCATCCCCAATCTGCACACCGGACTGGGCGGCAAGGTCTTGGCGATGGCGGAACATTACCGGGAGCTGCTGGAGCCTTATCCCAAAATCCGGCGCTACGTCCACATTTACCATCCTGATCTGCAAGGTCCGCTGGATGTGTGCGAATTGCTGTGGGGCAGCGGCATCTTCATCGCCTTGCTCGAAATGCCTGATCTCGTCAAGGCGCTGTTGGAGTTGGTGACGGAAACCTACATCCGCTTTATGCGCGCGTGGACGGGCATCATCCCCTTTGCGGACGGCTACAACGTCCACTGGGCGATGCTGCATAAAGGCAACATCATGCTGCGTGACGATTCGGCGATGAACCTCTCGCCGCAGATGTTCGAGGCATTCATCCAGCCCTACGACGGGCGTTTGCTGCGCGCGTTAGGCGGCGGCGCGCTGCACTTCTGTGGGCGGGGCGATCACTATATCAAAAAAGCGGCGGAAATGGCGGGACTGCACGCGATCAACATGTCACAGCCGGAGTATAACAAGATGGACGTGATCTTCGACCATACGGTAGATAAAGGCATCGCTATCATCGGCTTGCCGCGCCCTGCCGCCGCCGCAGCTTTGACCGGCGGGCGTGACTTGCGCGGGCGCGTTCACTGTTGGTGAGTTGTCAAAAGAACTATGAACACCGTGGAATGGATTATCGGCATCGTGGGTGGCCTGTTGTGCGTGATCGTCACGCTGTGGCTGTTGATGCGCCATGTGCGGGTCAGAATGGAGCGCCTTGAGCAGGCTGATGCGCGAACCCGGGAAAGTGAGGAACAATTCCGCGCGCTATTCACCTATGCCGCCGATGCGATAGCCGTCCATGATCTGGAAACCGGACGGTTTCTGGAAGTCAATGAGGAAGGCTTGCGGCGGTGGGGATACAGCCTGGAGGAAATGCGGGGTATGACCCCGGCAGATTTGGACACTTCTGACCATGCCAGCGCAGTTCCAGAGCGGCTGCGCGAGCTTGCTGAGAAAGGCCGCATCGTTTTTGACACCATCCATCGGTGCAAAGACGGGACATTGATCGAAACGGAGGTCAGTGCGCGGGTCATTCAACGTGGTGGACGCCCGGCGGTGTTGGTCATTGGCCGCGACATCACCGAGCGCAAGCGGGTCGAGTTGGCGGCGCGCGAGAGCGAAGAACGTTTCCGGGTGGCTTTCCACACCAGCCCAGACGCCATCAACATTAACCGGCTGGCGGATGGCGTTTTTGTGGACGTTAACGCGGGGTTCACGGCTCTGACTGGCTATACCCGCGAGGAAGTTATCGGCAGGCGGTCTATGGAGATAGAAATCTGGAATGATCCTGCCGACCGGCAGACATTGGTCCAGGGTTTGCAGGCGCATGGCTATTACGAGAACCTGGAGGCGCGCTTCCGCTGCAAAAATGGGGATGTCCGCATTGGCCTGATGTCTGCCAGAATTATCATGCTTCAGGGCGCGCCGCACATTCTATCCGTCACCCGCGATATCACCGAGCGCAAACAGGCTGAGGACACGCTGCGCGAGAGCGAGATGCGCTATCGCAGCCTGTTCAGCAATAACCATGCTGTGATGTTGCTCATTGATCCCGACGGCGGCGCTATTGTGGACGCCAATCCTGCTGCCGTGCAATACTATGGTTGGACGTTGGAGGAACTCCGTCGCAAAACGATCACCGAAATTAACACGTTATCGCCCGAAGAAGTTCAGGCCGAGATGAACCTCGCGCGCGCCGAACAACGCAATCAGTTTTTCTTTCGCCACCGCCTGGCCGACGGTTCGATCCGCGATGTGGAAGTATTCAGCGGGCCGATCACCATCGCCGGGCGCGCCTTGTTGTATTCGATTGTCCACGATATCACCGAACGCAAGCAGGCCGAGTTGTTGCTCAAGGCGAATGAGCAGCGGCACCGCCGATACGCGGCGTTGCTGGCGAAGCTCGTCAGTGGAGGAGAATTCTTCAAAGGCACGTTGGACGAGAACCTGCAAATCATTACTGCCTTGTCTGCCGACACGCTCAAAACAGAGCGAGTCAGTATTTGGACATACAGTGCGGATTATACCGAAATCGAATGTCGTTGCCTGTACACCTTGAGTACGGCTTCCTTTCAAGCCGGCGAAAAATTGCGCGCTGCTGAGTTCCCTGCTTATACTGCCAGTCACAAAGTCGGTGATGTCATTGCTGCTTATGACGTGCGCACTGATCCGCGCACCTGCGACATTCCGGCGGCGTATTACGATGCCTACGATATTCACTCGCTGTTGGACGCGCCAGTTTGGATGCGCGGACGATTGACCGCGCTGTTGAGCTTCGAGCACGTTGGCGCAAAACGGCGCTGGTTGCCGGAAGAGGAACAACTGGCGCAGACCCTGGCGGCATACATCTCCTTCTGCCTGGAAGCCGATGAGCGCGCGCGGGCCGAGGCCGCGTTGCGGGAAAGCGAAGAACGGCTGCGCGCGGCGCTGACATCTACCGAGCAACTCCTGGCCCAGATCGAGGCGCAGGCCCGCCAGGTGCAGGATATTATTGACACTGTGCCAGAGGGCGTTTTGCTCCTGAGCGCGCGCGGCTGGATTCTATTGACGAATCCAGTCGCCGAGGACATTCTCGCGTCTATTGGCATTGATGTCAACGCCCAATTGACGCAACTCGGCAACCGGACTATGGCTGAGTTGTTGACCTCGCCGCCCCAGGGATTGCACCACGAGGTGCTGGCCGGCGACCGCTGCTTTGAAATTATTGCCCGGCCGGTCGCCAATGGGCCGGAGCAGTGGGTGCTGGTCATCCACGACGCCACACAAGAGCGCAGCGTGCGCCAGCAGCTCGAGCGCCAGGAACGCCTGGCGAGCGTGGGGCAACTCGCCGCCGGCATCGCGCACGACTTCAACAACATCCTGGCGGGTATTGTGCTCTACAGCCAGATGTCGTTGCGCATTCCTAATCTTTCTCCCCAATTGCGCGAACGTTTGACCGTCATTGTTGAGCAAGCGCATCGGGCTGCCGATCTCATCAACCAAATCCTCGATTTTGGCGGCCGGGCGGTGCTGGATCGCCGGGCGGTAGATTTGGCGCTCTTACTCGAAGAACAGGTCCGGTTGTGGGAGCGGACGTTGCCGGAGACGATCCATATCTCCTTGACGTATGGCGCGGATGCCTGCATTGTCAACGCTGACCAGACGCGAATGCAGCAACTTTTCATGAACCTGGTCTTGAACGCGCGCGACGCGATGCCGGAGGGCGGTGCATTGCGCATCACGCTGGAGCGAGTGCACCTGGCCGATGCAGAGCGGTCTGGCGACTGGGTGCGGGCGGACGTGACGGATACCGGAACCGGCATCCCCGACGACGTTCTGCCGCGCATTTACGATCCGTTCTTCACCACCAAAGCGCCGGGCAAAGGCAGCGGATTGGGTCTGGCGCAGGTGTACGGCATTGTCGTGTCGCACGATGGGTGGATTGATGTCAAAACTCAACTTGGCAAGGGGACGACCTTCTCGATTTATTTGCCGGCGCTTGCTGTCCCGACGTTCACGAACGCCACGCCCGAAACCGACGCCTTGCCCATGGGACACGGCGAGACGATCCTGGTGGTGGAAGACAACGCGGTAACGCGCGGGGCCGTCGTTTCTGCTTTGGAGATGCTCCAGTATCACGTCCTCGAAGCTGCCAACGGGAAAGAGGCGCTGGACATCGTCGCGCAGCGTGGCGCGGAAATCGCCATTGTGTTGAGCGATCTGGTGATGCCGGAGATGGGGGGCAAAGCATTGGCTACCGCTTTGCGCCAACGCGCCCCGCGCGTGCGCGTCGTCGTGATGAGCGGGCACCCTTTGGGGATCGAAGTGGATTCCTTGCGTGCTGTGGGCGTTGTTGGCTGGGTGCAGAAGCCGCCTGGCCTGCAAGCGCTGGCTGAGGCCCTGGCTCAGGCGTTTGCTATGCGATAGGTTAAGGAGTGTAACCGAACCTGGGTACAGCTCCGATAATGAAAATTTTACCGCAGAGCACGCGGAGAGCGCAGAGTATTTTTTATTTTTCTCTGTGAACTCGGTGTTCTCTGTGGCTATTTACAGAGGAGACAATATGACCAGTTCATTAGCTCTATTAGGCGGCCTGCAGGCCGTGCAGACCGATCCAGGCGACGCGCTCAGTTGGCCGCTGATCACCCAGGAAGATGAAGACGCCGTCCTGGATGTGTTGCGGCGCGGCGCGATGTCGGGGCTGGACGTGACCACCGCGTTCGAGCAGGAATTCGCCGCGTGGCAAGGCGTTGAGTACGCGCTCGGCTTCAGCTCCGGCACCGCCGCGATCCACGGGGCACTGTTCGGCTGCGGCGTAGGGGTAGGGGATGAGATCATCTGCCCCAGTATGACCTACTGGGCCTCGTGCCTGCCGGTCTTCTCGCTCGGCGGGACGGTCGTGTTCGCCGACATCGAACCGCACAGCCTGTGCCTCGATCCCGCCGACATCGAGCGCCACATCAGCCCGCGCACGAAAGCGATAGTTGTCGTCCACTACTGCGGCTATCCGGCGGACATGGACGCGATTATGGCGATTGCGCGCCGTCACCACCTCAAAGTGATTGAGGACGTTTCGCACGCGCAGGGCGGCTTGTACAAGGGGCGGATGCTCGGCACATTCGGCGACGTGGCGGCCATGTCGCTGATGAGCGGCAAGTCGTTCGCCACTGGCGAAGCGGGTATCCTGGCGACGAACGACCGCGAAATTTACGAGCGGGCACTCGCCTTCGGCCACTACGAACGCTACGACGACCGTATCCAGACCGAGTCGCTCAAGCCGTATCAGGGATTGCCGTTGGGCGGCTACAAGTACCGGATGCACCAACTCAGTTCCGCCGTGGGCCGCGTGCAACTGAAATACTACGACGCGCGCGCGGCGGAAATCCGCGTGGCGATGAACCGCTTCTGGGATTTGCTGGAAGGTGTGCCGGGGATCAAAGCACATCGTGTGGACGAAGCCACGGGCAGCACGATGGCCGGCTGGTACGCCGCTGCCGGCCTCTACGAGCCGGAGGCGCTCGGCGGCCTCTCTGTCACCCGCTTCGCCGCGGCCGTCCGCGCGGAAGGCGCACCGTGCAGCCCCGGCATCAACAAACCGCTGCATCTGCACCCGCTGTTCAACACCTGCGACGTGTACGGTCACGGCGCGCCCACGCGCCTGGCGCACAGCGACCGCGACCTGCGTCAGCCGCCGGGCAGCCTGCCGGTGAGCGAGGGCATCGGCTTCCGCTCCTATCGCGTGCCGTGGTTCAAGCACGACCGCCCGGCGATCATCGCGGAGCACGCCGCCGCCTACCGCAAAGTCGCCGAGCACTACCGCGACTTGCTCGCCGACGATCCCGGCGATCCGCCCGACGTGGGCGGCTGGCGCTTGTTCCGGGGATAGCCTTCAGACAGGATTAACAAGATGGATATTTTTTAATCCAGACAATCCTGTCAATCCTGTCTAACAAAGTGACGGTTTGACATTCCTGCCGCTTATGGTATTATCTGCCCCGTGAACGGGGCGTAGCCCAGCTTGGCTAGGGCGCTACAATGGGGTTGTAGAGGTCGACGGTTCAAATCCGTCCGCCCCGACTGTGAGCAGAAAAATGGCTGACTTGGTAGACAAGTCGGCCATTTTTATTGGCTCTTTTCGCGTTTTGTCTGTTCATCTTTTTATCCTCTAACCAAGACCTTTGACGCTTTTCTTCATTGGTATATACTCAAGGTATCGGGTAACGCTCATCCAAACGGGCCAACATTTGGACGTTCCAACGATACTGGTGGGGTGGAACGATGGACAGATCTCAGGCAGGCATACGGTGGCATTGGGAACGGCGTATGATTGGGCTGGCGCTAGGCGTGTGGCTGGCGTTGACCTGTGTCTCACCGACTCTGGCGCAGCAAGGTCCCGACATCAAATTCGACTTCATCTCGATGGAACAAGGACTGTCCAGCGCGCTGGTGATGGGGATTGCTCAGGACCCTCAGGGATTTATGTGGTTTGGCACCCAAGATGGGTTGAACCGATATGATGGTTATACGTTCAAGGTCTACAAAACCAACCCCGACGATCCCTACAGCTTGAGCAATAATTACATCCTGGCGCTTTACGTGGATAAAGCGGGCGTGCTCTGGGTGGCGACGTGGGGCGGCCTGAACCGTTTCGACGCGGCGACGGAGCGTTTCAGTGTTTACCGGCATAATGACAATGATGCGACCAGCCTGGGCGATGACAAAGTCCAGGTGATCCTCGAAGATTCCGCCGGTGCGCTGTGGGTGGGCACAGAGAACGGCGGCCTCAATCGACTCGATCGGGAGACGGGACGTTTCACACGCTATCAGACCAACCCCGACGATCCCCACAGCCTGAGTTATAACTACGTCAGCGCCCTCTATGAAGACCGTTCAGGCACGCTCTGGGTGGGAACCTATGGCGGCGGGTTGGACAAGTTCGACCGCGAAACAGGCCAGTTCACGCATTATCGTTATGCTCAGGATGATCCATACAGTCTCAGCGATAACACTGTGACCGCCATTTATGAGGATGCCACGGGCGCATTTTGGGTCGGCACCGAGAACGGTGGTCTCAACCGGATGGATCGACAGACAGGGCGCTTCACGCGTTACCGGCACGATCCCGCTGAACCGCACAGTTTGAGTCACGATCATGTCAGAGTGATCCTCGAGGATCAGCAAGGTGTATTGTGGATCGTCACGTATGGCGGCGGGCTGAACCAGCTTGACCGCGAGCGCACGCAGGCTACGGAGAAAGGGCAATTTGTGCACTATCGGCACGTTGCCAACACCCCGCATACTCTGAGCAACGATTATGTCTGGAGTGGGTATGAAGATCGCTCTGGCATCCTCTGGTTTGGCACTGCCGACGGTTTGAATCTCTACGACCGCCAAAAGCACAAATTTGCGCATTACCGACATAACCCTGATGATCCGACGAGCCTGGGCAGCAATTTCGTGTGGTCTATCATCGAAGACCCCGCCGGAGCAATTTGGTTGGGGACGCTCGGCGGTGTCAACCGTTTCGACCGTGAAACCGGCCAGTTCACCCGCTATCAGCACGATCCGGCTGATCCGTCAAGTTTGAGCGAGGATTCTGTCAGGATTTTGTGTCTGGATCGGACTGGCATCCTTTGGGTTGGTACCGAAAACAGCGGCCTGGATCGCTTCGACCCGACTACCGGGCGATTCACGCACTATCCGGCTGATCCTGACAATCCATATAGCCTGGGAAACAACAGCGTCTGGGCGATCTACGAGGATCACCTGGGCGAATTGTGGGTAGGGACGTTTGGCGGCGGCCTGCATCGCTTCGACCGTGACAGCGAACGGTTTATCCGCTACCAGAACAATCCCCAGGACCCCACCAGCTTGCTCGATAACAATGTAACGGTCATCTATGAAGATTCCGACAATGTGCTGTGGGTCGGCGTCACCAGTGGGCTTGAGGTTTTCGATCGCGAGACACAGCAATTCCGGCATTACACTTCCAACCCTGATGACCCCACCAGTTTGAGCAACCCCACCGTCGCCGCGATCTACGAAGACAGCACGGGCGCGCTTTGGGTGGGTACGTTGGGCGGACTGAACAAGCTGGATCGCGCCACGGGCAGGTTCACGCAATACCGCGAGAAAGACGGCCTGCGCAATGCGGCTGTGTTGGGTATCCTGGAGGACGACATCCCCGCCGCGCAAGGTGGGCCGAATCTCTGGGTGAGCACATTGGATGGGCTGTACAAATTCAACCTGCAAACCTCGACATTCACGGAATACGATGTGGGCGACGGATTGCAGGATGCGCAATTCAGCATTTCGGCGTTTACCAAGAGTCGAGACGGCGCGCTGTTCTTTGGCGGTAAGGGCGGCTTCAACGTGTTCTATCCAGAGCAGATCACGGCGAATCCTTACGTGCCGCCGGTCGTTCTGACAGACTTTCAGTTGTTCAACAAGCCTGTGCCCATTGGACCGGAGTCGCCGCTGCCCAAAGCCATTTCCCTGCTGGATAAACTGAACCTGACTTACAAAGATTCTGTCTTTTCCTTTGAGTTCGCCGCGCTGAGTTATTCGACGCCGGAGCGAAACCAGTATGCCTACATGCTCGAAGGCTTTGACGAAGACTGGAACTATACCACTGCCAAACGGCGTTTTGCCACCTACACCAACCTCGACGGCGGCGAGTACACCTTCCGCGTCAAAGCCTCCAACAGCGATGGCGTCTGGAACGAAGAAGGTACGGCGCTCAAGGTCGTCATCACGCCGCCGATCTGGAAAACCTGGTGGTTCCAAACCCTGGCAGGATTGGCGATTGCCGGTGTGGTCTTGGGCGGATTTCTGGCGCGCGTGAAACTGCTGGAGCAACAGCGCGAACGCCTCGAACTCCAGGTGGCAGAGCGCACCCGCGAGTTGCAGCAGGCCAAAGAGCAGGCGGATGAAGCGCGAAGTGCGGCTGAAGTCGCCAATCAGGCCAAGAGCGAGTTCCTCTCCAACATGAGCCACGAGCTGCGCACGCCGCTCAACGGCATCCTGGGCTACGTTCAGCTTTTCCACCGCGACCAAAATCTTACTCAACGGCAAATCGACGGCCTCAACGTGATCCAGCAGAGCAGCGAGCATCTGTTAACGTTGATCAACGACATCCTCGACCTGGCGAAGATCGAGGCGGGCAAAATGGAACTGCACCCCAGCGACTTTCACTTCGCCGACTTTTTGGCCAGCATCGCCGGCATCATCGCCGCCCGCGCCGAACAGAAAGACCTCCTCTTTGACTACACGCCGCAGGGTGACTTGCCTGTCGGCGTGCATGCCGACGAGACACGCTTGCGCCAGGTCTTGCTCAATCTGCTTGGTAACGCGATCAAGTTCACCGACGCGGGGCAGATAGCATTCCGCGTGCGGCAACTTCAACCACCGCCTGCGCCGGGTCAAGCCCGACTGCGTTTCGAGGTGGCGGATACCGGCCCTGGTATGGCGGCGGACCAGATCGAACGGTTGTTTCAGCCATTCGAGCAGGTCGGGGCAGGGGCGCAGCGCGCTGAGGGGACTGGCCTGGGATTGGCAATCAGCCGCAACCTGGTGCGCGCGATGGGCAGCGAATTGTACGTCGAAAGCGAACCGGGGCGCGGCAGCACCTTCTGGTTCGAAGTGGATCTGCCCGTGGTGGAAATCGTCGCCAGCAAGCCCGTTGCGCCGGTGGCGTCTATTCTGGGATACACCACCACCGGCAACTATCCACTGAAAGTCCTGGTTGCTGATGACAAGGCGTATAATCGATTGCTCCTGCTGGATGTGCTCGGCCCCCTGGGGTTCGTCGTCGCGGAGGCGGCCGATGGGCAGCAGGCTATCGAACAGGCGCAGGCCATGCAGCCCGATCTGATTCTGATGGACCTCGTAATGCCGGTGATGACCGGCATCGACGCCATACGGGCGATTCGCGGTATCCCCGCACTGCAAAAGACCGTCATCTTTGCCACCTCCGCCAGCGTTTTCGAAAAAGATCGCCAGTCCAGCGTGGTCGCCGGATGCGACGCCTTTATCCCCAAGCCGATCCACATGCCCCAGCTCTTTGATTTAATCGCCGAGCATTGCCATGTGACGTGGGTGTATCGAGCATCGACCGCCGCCGAGCCTGCTGCGCCGGAGTTTGTGCCGGAGGCGCTGGTTAGGCCACCAGAGCCAGTGTTGGATGAGCTGCGCGCGTTGTTGCAACGTGGCAACTTGCACGCCATTCGCCAGCGGGCGGTCGCCATCGGCCAGGAAGATGCACGGTATCAGCCTTTTGCGGCGCACTTGGAACAGTTGGCCAGGGATTTCGAAGAAGATAAAATTGCTGTGCTGCTCGCGCAACCTGCTGGAGGGAATCTATGAGTGACTCCCAGGTCCGTACCCTCGCTTTGGATATCCCACCGCAGACCGTGCTGATCATCGATGACAATGCCAACAATCTGGCGACCCTGAGCGATTTTCTGATGGAATACGATTTTGAGGTCTTGGTTGCGCGCACCGGAGAACAAGGCATTTCGCGGGCGCAGCTCGCGCAGCCGGCGTTGATTCTGCTGGATATTGTGATGCCAGGAATGGACGGCTTCGAGACGTGCCGCCGTCTCAAGGCCGATCCCAGTACGCAGGCGATTCCCGTCATTTTCTTGACGGCGCTGACCGAGACGGAACACAAGGTCAAGGGGTTTCAGCTCGGCGCGGTGGATTACATCACCAAACCGCTGCAACGGGAGGAAGTGTTGGCGCGCGTGTTTACCCATTTGCGCTTGCACGCAATGACTGAGCACCTGGAGCACACCGTTCAAGCGCGCACGGCAGAATTGCAGCAAACCAACCAGCGCTTGCAACAGGAGATCGTCGAGCGCGAACGCGCCCAGGCTGCGCTGCGGGAAAGCGAAGCAAAGTATCGGCATCTGGTGGAGTACGCCAACGACGGTATCTTGATCGTGCAGGATGGACGGATCGCGTATGGCAATCGTTATTTGACCCAACTGTGTGGTTTCACGCCGGAGGAGGCGCTTGGCCAGCCGTTTAGTGAATTCGTTGCTCCTGACGAACTGCCCAAGCTCAGGGATTACTATCAGCGCCGGATGGCTGGGGAGACGCTGCCGCAGGTTTATGAATCTGTTATTCGGCATCGCGATGGACACAACGTCGAAGTTGAACTGAATGTCAGCCTGACGACCTACGAGGGCCGGCCTGCCGAACAGATCATCGTCCGCGACATTACCGCCCGCAAACAGGCCGAGATCGAACGCGCGCGCTTGCTGGCGCAAATCCAGCAACAGGATCGGCTGGCCGCTATCGGACAACTGGCAGCGGGGATTGTTCACGATTTCAACAACATCATGGCAACGATTGTGCTCTACGCCCAGATGACCGCGCGCGCTTCGGATATATCCGACCGCATCCGCGAGCGGATGGAGACCATCAACCAGCAAGCGCAGCACGCGACTAACCTGATCCGCCAAATCCTGGATTTCAGCCGCAAAGCTGAAATTGAAACCCGGCCATTGGATTTATTGCCCTTCTTGACCCAACAAGTCCAATTGTTCAGGCGCACGTTGCCTGAGAATATCGCCATCACACTCATCGCTAAGCCGGGTGCGTATCGGGTCAACGCCGATCCCACGAGCATCCAACAAATGCTCATGAATCTCGTCGTCAATGCGCGCGATGCGATGCCCGAAGGCGGCGAATTGCAATTGCGACTGGCGCATTGTTATGTCGGCGGCGATGACGCTGATGATCCGCCCCTTCCGAACCTGGCTACGGGCGATTGGATTCAGTTTGACGTCGCCGACACGGGCGTGGGCATACCGCCGGAGGTGCGTGTGCATCTGTTCGAGCCGTTCTTCACCACCAAGCCACTGGGCAAAGGAACCGGCTTGGGATTGATGCAGGTGCGGAGCATCATCGCGGCCCACCACGGAGAGGTCGCGGTCAATTCCGAGGTGGGGCGCGGCGCGACGTTTACCTTCTACCTGCCGGCGCTTGTCTCATCTGTGGAGGCATCTGCACTGGCAACTGAGCCTTCTCTGCTCCTGGGAGATGGCGCGCTGGTCCTGGTTGTTGAAGATGATGCTTCGGCGCGTCGGGCGTTGGTCGAGAGCTTGAAATTTCTGAATTATCGCACGCTCGAAGCGGTCAATGGTAAGGAAGCCCTGGCCGTTTTGGCGCAGCGCGGCGCAGAAGTCGCTTTGATCCTGAGTGACGTTGTGATGCCCTTGATGGGTGGCATGGCTCTCGTTCAGACTCTCCGTGAGCGTCAATGGGATAAGCCGGTTTTATTGGTGACCGGGCATCCGCTGCGCGACGAGTTAGAGACTCAGCAGCACACCTTCCCGCTGGATTGGATGACCAAACCCCCCACTGTGGATATGTTAGCCACGAAAATTGCCCGGCTGCTCGGCAGATAAAACAAGGAGATACTGTTATGAATGACACCCTGCTTGATCTCAAACGTGAACAACAAGCGACCCTGGCGCGGCCCAGGTTCCCTTATTCTGCGGCGGCGCGCTTCTTTTTCTGGTCAATGGATGTCTTCGCCGGACGCAAAATCACGCTCTCCAAAACCAAATTGCTCGAAATGCTGGCGAGCATCCCCTACCGGCAATGGGAAATCCTGCATTACGCCCGGCTAACGCGCCGTTACCACGACACGCCCTGGGTGCAGCAGGCTAGCCAGATCGTTGCCTGGGGGCGTGAGGCGCAGGACAATGAGTATTGGCACTTGCTGGTCATCCAGGAGAAGATGAAGGCCGAGGGTCTCAAGGATGCCTGGTATCTCACCCCGCCCATCCCCTGGCTGATGGTGTGGACCTACGTCGTGCTGGCGCGTTTGCTCGCGCTCTTCAGCCAGCGCCGGGCGTTCCTGTTCAACGGCGAATTCGAGGATCACGCCGAGCACAGCTACGCGCAGTTTGTGGAGGAACATCCGGAGTGGGAGACGCAGCCCGTCAACCATCCACTTATCGCGGAACACACCGACGCCGCGACCTGGGCCGACGTCTTCCGCCGCATCGCCCTGGACGAGCGCGACCACCGCAACCGCAGCTTCGTCTACGCTGGCAAGCCGGAACACGTCGTCGCCTATTCCGGCATGCCCGAATGACAATTCCTTAGGGTGGATTTAAGGGTGTTTTGCGATTGCGGGCGCAGCCCGTAATCGCAAAAAAAACCTTCAAAAAAATAACAAGGAGTATGCAATGGACAAATATCGCGTAAAACCAGGAACGCAGGTAGATTTAGGGCAGTGGGACCCTGATGATAAGTCTGCTTTCGACGGGGACAAGTCGGATGGGGCGAAGGCGATGGAGAAGCTCAACCGGCGGCTTGAGGCGCTGCAAGAGCTGCTCTTCGCCGAGGGTAAGCGCAAGGTGCTCATCGTCCTGCAAGCGATGGACACCGGCGGCAAAGATGGCGTGATCCGTTACGTCTTCGACCGCGTGAACCCGCAGGGTGTCAAGGTGGCGAGCTTCAAAGCGCCCACGCCGGAGGAGCTGGCGCACGATTACCTGTGGCGCATCCACAAACACACGCCGGGCAAAGGCGAGATGGTCATCTTCAACCGCAGCCATTACGAAGATGTGCTGGTGGTGCGCGTGCATAACCTTGTCCCGCCCGTGGTCTGGAGTCGCCGCTACGCGCACATCAACGACTTCGAGCGCATGTTGGCTGAAGAGGGCACGACGATCCTCAAGTTCTTCCTCCACATCAGCAAGGACGAGCAGAAAGCGCGCCTGCAAGCTCGCCTGGACGAGCCGGAGAAGCGTTGGAAGTTCAACGTGGGCGATCTGGCCGAACGCGCGTTGTGGGATGACTACATGCGCGCCTACGAAACCGTCCTCAGCGAGACCAGCACCGAATGGGCGCCGTGGTACATCGTCCCCGCCAACCGCAAGTGGTACCGCAACCTCGTCATCAGCGACGTGCTCGTGAAGACGCTGGAAGCCTTCGACATGCAGTACCCGCAGCCGAAGGAAAACCTCGACGAGGTGGTCATCGAGTAAAGATGCTGTTGCTCATCAACGTCGTCTTACCCGTCTTTCTCGTGGCAGGGGTGGCGGCTGTGGCACAGCCGCGCTTGAAATTGGAGATGCAGACGCTGTCGCGGGCGGCGTTTTATCTTTTCAGCCCGGCGATGGTATTGGATGCGCTGGTCAACTCTGACGTGAGCGGCGCGGAATTCGGACAGCTCGCGTTGACGCTGGCGCTGACGGTGTTGGCGCTCTGGCTGGTGGGCGAAGTCGCCGCGCGCGCCCTGCGCCTGGACGGGCCGACGCGCGGCGCGTTTCTGGTCGCCATCATCCTGATGAACTCCGGCAATTATGGGATGCCTATCAACCTCTTCGCGTTTGGCGAGCCGGGTCTGGTGCGCGCGTCGCTGTGCGTCACCGTGAACGCCGTCATCACCTCGACGCTGGCTGTGTATCTGGTGGCGCGGGGGCAACTCTCCGTTGAGCGCGCGGCTTTGCATCGCACGGCGTTGCGCCGCGTGCTCTCGGTACCGGCGATCTACGCGGCGGTGTTGGGCCTGCTCGTCAACCTCGCCGGGTGGACGCTGCCGGAAACAGTGGTCAAGGCCGTACACCTGCTTGGACAAGGATTGGTGCCCGCGAGTTTGCTAATTCTCGGCATCCAGATGCGGCAGACTGTTGGCGAACAGCACAATAGCGCGCACACCCTGGCGTTGGCGCTGGCGACGTTGGGCCGTTTGGCGCTCGCGCCGCTGTTCGCCAACCTGGCGGGACGCCTCGTCGGGCTGAACGAACTGGCGCGCAGCGTGGCGACGCTCGAAATGGCGACCCCGGCGGCGATCATGTCGCTGATCCTGGCGCACGAATTCGGCGCCAGCCCGTCGTTTGCCGCGCGTTGCATCCTCGTGACGACGTTCGCCAGCCTGCTCACCGTGACGCTGTGGTTGAACTGGTTGATTTGACCTTGAACTTTTGTAACTATTCAACCTGCCTACAATACGACCGTCACCCTGAGCGGAGTGAAACGGAGTCGAAGGGTCTTGGCGCTGCTAAAGCAGAGATTCCTCCCTTCACTGCGTTCAGGGCAAGCACCTTGGACAAGCTCAGGGCAAGCTACTTCGCTCCACTCGTTGCACTCGTTCCGCTACGTTCGGAGACCTGTCCTGAGCTTGCCGAAGGATGACGCCTGAATAGTTACGAACTTTTTTGATCCAACCTGCATGTAATCATTAGGGCAAGAGGAGCATTGCGTGTCCGTCTGCGCTGTGGTAATGTCGCGCCCGTTTGAGGGCATAGCGATCTGGCCAGCCATCGTTCGCTTTGTGGCGCGGCTGCTCTTTGCCCTGACCGGCGATAGCCGCGCGGCGGAGGCCGGCGGCATTTCCACGGCGGAGCTGATTGCGCGCTTTCAGCGCGGACAGCCGCGCGCGTTCGAGGCGCTCTACGACCGCTACAAGGATTATGTCTATCGTGTGGCCTTCTTCGTCAGCCGCAACCGCGAGGAAGCGGAAGACGCGGTGCAGGAGACCTTCCTCGACGTGCTCAAGGCGTTGCCCAATTACGACGTCAACGGTCCGGCGCGCTTCGAGACGTGGCTCTATCGCGTGACACTCAACCGCGCGCGGATGAAGATGCGGCGCAAGTCGCTGCCTTCCGAGGAATGGGACGACGTGGAAGAGCAACTTGAGCGCCTGCCCTCGCCCTCATCCGAGCGCCCGGAGGCGGTTTTCCTGGATGGAGAACGGGCGAGCACGTTGTGGCGCGCCGTGGATCAGTTGCCGGAGGAGCATCGCGTCGTCGTGATGCTGCGTTACCAGCAAGACCTGGCCTACAACGAAATCGCCGACGTGCTCGGCGTGCGGGAAGGCACGGTGAAATCGCGGCTGTTCAACGCGCATCGCAAGCTACAGCAGTTGTTGAGGAGTGAAACGTAAAACGAAAAACGTAAGACGTAAAACGTAATTGGCCGTTTACGCTTTACGTTTTACGAAAAGAGGCTTTTCGGTGAATGGGAATCATGTCGAAGACGAGTTAATCGCCTATCTCGACGGCGAATTGGACGCGACGGACCGCGCGCGGGTGGAGGCGCATCTGGCGCAGTGCCCGGCATGCGCAGCGGCGTTGGCGGAATTGCGCGTCCTGTCGCGCGACCTGGACGCGACGTTCGATACTGCCATGTCGCCCGTCCGCCTTTCCTACGCCGCCGCCAGCCACATCCGCGACGTGCTGCGCGACCGGCTGGAGCGTCCGCGCTGGCAGTGGGCGTTCTGGCAGCGACGCGGCGTCCTCGCGCAGGCGGTGATGGCGCTGCTGCTCATCGTCTTCTCGCTCAACGCTTATCACGTCTTCACCCTCCCAGCGTCGCCCGCGCCCCAGGAGACGCTCGTGCTCGGCCAGGATCGCTTTGCCCCCGGCACTGAGGCCGCGCTGCGCGTCATCGTGCGTTCGCTGGGCGCTGCGCCCGTCGCTGGGGCGGAGATCGCCGTGCGCCTGGCGTCCCGCGTTGTCTACGAGGGCGTGACCGACGCGAGCGGCAGCGCCGACGTGACCTTCACCGTGCCGGACGACCTGTCGGGCGTGGCGGATCTCGTCGTGGAGACGCGCTCCGCCGCCGGGGAAGGCCGCATCGTCCGCCCGATCACCATCGCGCGCGCCTACAAAATCTACCTCGCCGGCGACAAATCCGCCTACCGCCCCGGCCAGACGCTCCACGCGCGCGCGCTGGCGCTGGATGCGACGGATTACAAACCCGCGACAGGCCGCGAGATCGCGTTCGAGCTGCTGGACGCGCAGGGGAAACGCTTCGCGCGCGCCGCCGTCCCGCTCTCCGAATTCGGCGTCGCCGCGTGGGACGTGGATCTGCCTGCCGACCTCGTGTTGGGCACGTACACCTTGCGCGCGTCCCTCGACGACACAACCTCCGAGCGCGCGATCACCGTGGATACCTACACGCTCCCGGCGTTCCGTGTGACCGTCGAGACGGCGCGCGCGTTTTACACGCCCGACGCGCAGGTGCAGGGGACGGTGGACGCGGCGTATTTCTTCGGCAAACCCGTCGCGGGCGCGCGTGTGACACTGCGCGGCCAGCCCGATATCGTCGTGACCGGCGAAACTGACGCGCGTGGCCGCTTCGACTTTAGCTTCACGCTGTCCGCTGATGTTCCTGCCGCCGCGAGCGCGTCGTTTGAACTGAACGTCGAAGTCGCGGACGCCGCCGGGCAATTCGTCGGCCTGCGCCACCAGATCCCGGTCGCGCCGCAGCCGATCCTCATCAAGGCCGTACCGGAAAGCGGCGCGCTCAAACCCGGCGTCGAAAACACCGTCTATGTGATGACCGCCTATCCCGACGGGACGCCCGCGGAGACCACGTTGACCGTCGCCATCAACAGGCGCGACTACAGCGCCGCCACGTCCTACGGTTTCGCCGAACTGCGCTTTACGCCCACGGCGGAGACCGTCACATTGGACATCGTCGCGCGCGACGCGGCCGGCGCGGAGGGACGGGATGTCATCGCTGTGCGCGCCGACCGCGCCGCGAGCGTGCTGCTCTTGCGCGCCGAGCGCGCCGCCTACGCCGTGGGCGACACGCTGCGGCTCGAGGCGCTCCTCACGGGCGACGCGCAAACCGTTTACCTCGACGTGCTCCACGCCCGGCAGATGGCGGCGGCGCTCTCCGCGCCCGTCGTGGATGGGCGGGCGACGTTCGCGCTGGATTTGGATGGCGCGCTCATCGGCGCGCTGGAACTGCGGGCGTACACCGTCTCGCCGGACGGCAGCCTGACGACAGACACCCGCCTCGTCGTGGTGGATGCGCCGAGCCGGGTCGCCGTGGATGTGGCCGCCGACCGCGAAACCTACCCTCCAGGGGAGACGGCGCGTGTGACGATCCAGACTAACCGCGCGACAGAGGGCCGCGCCGCGCCGGTCGAGACTGCGCTGGGCATCGCTGTGGTGGATACCTCGGTGTACGCGCTGGACACGCTGCCGCCGGGCTTCGCCCGCGCCTACTTCCTGTTGGATCAGGCGATGCTGCAACAGCGCGGCGCGGCGGATGTGCTGGATGCCGATGCCGCAGTCCGCGCGGCGCAGGACGTGGCGGCGCGGGCGGCCTGGGCCGGTGCGCCCGCCGCCGATTTCACGCTGCGCGCCACATCCACGACGACGCCGGTAGACGAAGCCGCGCGCGCTCGCCAAGTGCTCGCCAGCCAGTTGGCGCTGGTGTTGATCGCGCTGCCGCTGGCGGTGAGCGCGGTCGTGGTGCGCGGCCTTGCGCCGGTGGGCGTGTTGGGACGCGCGCTGCGCCGCCTGGGGTGGGGGCTGTTGGGCGCGGTCGTGCTCGCGCCGCTGGCGGTGGGCGGCGTGATGCTCGCGCTCGTGCTGCCGCCGGCGCTGGTCGCGGTGATGCTCGTTGGGTTGCTGAGTCTGGTCTTTGTGCTGCTGTGCGTCGCGCTGCTCCACGGCTGGCGGCGGCGCGACGTCCGCGTGCAGCTCGTTACAGGATTGCTGGCGGTCTACCTGCTGCTTGGCGGTATCCTCGTGACGTTGGCGGCGCAGGGACACGGTCCGGCCGGCTGGCTGCTTGCGCTCCTCGTGGCGACTTTCCTGCTGTTGATCGGTTCGCTGGCGTTCCTAGGGCAAGGGCTGGTGTTGGAAGGTCGCCGCGCCGTGGGGTGGGCGACAACAGCTCTGGCGATCCTCCTTATCTTCCTGGCGCTAACGCTGCCCGCCGTGCCCGCACTTACCTCCGATCTGACGCGCGCGCTAGGCGATCCCGCGCTTTACGCCGGGCCGCTGGCATGGATGTCGGGATGCTCTGTCTCCGCTCCACCGGCGACATCTGCACCCGCGGCGAAGCCAACTGTCGTTGAAAAAATAGTCGAAGTTGAAAAGGCGGTTGAGAAAACGGTTGAAGTGGTCGTCACACCTTCGCCAGCGCCGACAGCCGCGCCCGCGATCACACCGCTGCCGATTCCCGCCGAACCTTATCCACTGCGCCACATCTTCCCGGAGACGCTCTACTGGGCGCCCGAAGCCCTGACCGGTGCGGATGGCGCGCTGGCCTTCGATCTGCCGCTGGCGGACACGATCACGACGTGGCGGCTCACGGCGCTGGCCTCCACCCGCGACGGCGACCTCGGCGCGGCGACCTACGATCTCGTCGTTTTCCGTGACTTCTTCGTCGAGTTGGTGCTGCCCGCCGCCATCCGTGTGGGCGAGCCGCTGACGATCACCGCAACGCTCTACAACTATCTGCCGGAGTCGCAGCGCGTGGCCGTGCAGCCCGCGCCGGATGACTGGTACACGCTGCTGTCCGCGCCGGAGGCCCTGGTCGTAGCGCCGGATGGCGTGGCGAGCGTGCCCATCGTCATCCGCCCTGACAGAAGCGGCGCGTTCACCTTCCGCCTGGACGCCACAGGCCCGCAGATGGGCGACGCGGTGGCGATTGAAGTGATGGTGCCATAACCTTCCTCGTCTTTTCTGTAGCGCGGGCGGTCTCGCCCGCGCTATTTTTTCGTGGTAACTATTCAGCCTGCTTGCGATGCGCCCGTCACCCTGAGCGGAGTGAAACGGAGTCGAAGGGTCTTGGCGCTGCAAAAGTTGAGATTCCTCACTTCGCTCCACTCGTTTCACTCGTTCCGCTACGTTCGGAATGACGGTTGCATAGTTACTTTTCGTGAACCTTTTCCTCCTGAGCTGCATGGAACTGAATAAGTGAGGGAAATCCTCGAAACAGTCTCAGTTCAGATAGGAGGAAAATCATGAAACGCAATTTCTGGCTCTCGTTGATTGTGCTCTTTGTGGTGTTGTTTTCGGCTTGTGCTGTCCCCACGCCTACGACTGTCGTGCAAAAAACGGTTGCGGTCGAGAAGGTCGTGGAAAAAACAGTCGAAATTGCCGCGACCGCAGTGCCGATGCCGACGCCGCTGCCGACCCTGGCGGGAGGAAATGTGTTACCCGTTGTGGCAGCGCCCCGCGCCAACCGGATGATCGTCAAAAACGCCGATTTGCTGTTGACAGTGCAGAACACCGATGTCGCCATTGACCGCCTGACGCAGGTGGTCGGCGACGTCGGTGGGTACATCATCAGCTCGCGGGTGTGGTATCAGCCGTGGTTGGACAAGGAGTACAAGTACGCCAGTCTCACGCTCGGCGTCCCGGTGGATCAATTCGAGACGGCGATGCGGCGGCTGCGCGACCTCGCGCTCACGGTGGACGACGAGCGCGCCGGTGGGCAAGATGTGACCGACGAGTACGTGGATTTGCAGTCCCGTCTGCGCAACCTGGAAGCGACGCGCGACCGCATCCGCACGTTCCTGGATCAGGCGCAGAACGTCGAAGAGGCGCTAAAAGTCAACACCGAACTCAAATCCGTCGAGGCGGAGATCGAAGCCGTGCAGGGGCGGATGAACTACCTGTTCGACCGGTCGTCCTTCTCGACGATCACCGTGCAGCTTTCACCCCAATTGCCCGATCTGCCCCCTGCGCCGACCCCGACGCCCACGCCGTCTCCCGAACCCTGGAGCGCGAGCCACGTCGCCAAAGACGCGAGCGCGACGCTGACAACCATCTGGCGCGCTTTGGCCGAATTGGCGATCTGGTTTGGCATTGTGGTGCTACCACTTGTGCTCCCCCCTGTGGCTGTCTTTGTGATAATTCGTTATCTGCTAAAGCGTAAACGTGCGTGACCCTTTTCGTGACGCCTGGCGAAGGTTGGGCGTAACCTTCGCCAGGCGTTTGTGCTGCGTTTATCGCGCGATTGTCATCGTTTTGCCACACAACCTCTTTACTAACCGCGCCGTTTCTGCTACAATCAGGGTGCTGGACGCTGGAAGCTGGATGCGTATGTTGTTCATTCGCTGATTCTTTCATTCGCTGATTCTCTCATTCGCTCATGCCAAAAATTCTTATCGTAGACGACGAAACACCGATCATCGATGTGCTCTCGTACAATCTCAAGCAAGCACACTATCAAGTTGTGGCGGCCTGGGATGGCGAGCAGGCGTTAGCGTTGGCCCGGCGCGAGCAGCCGGACTTGATCATCCTTGATCTGATGCTGCCGAAGCTCGATGGGATCGAGGTGTGCCGCGCACTGCGCCGCGAGTGCGATGTCCCTATCATCATGCTCACCGCGCGCGATGAGGAAATTGACCGCGTGCTCGGCCTGGAAATGGGCGCCGATGATTACGTGGTCAAACCTTTCAGCGTGCGCGAGCTGCTGGCGCGGGTGAAGAACGTCCTGCGCCGGACTGCGCCGCAAACGCCCGCCGGCCCGGCGAACCTGGTGCGCGTTGGCGCATTGATGGTGGACGTGGCCCGTCACGAGGCCCACCTGGGAACGGTCTTACTCGACCTGACCGCGCTGGAATTCGAGCTGCTGCACGTCTTGGCGCGGCACGCCGGACTGGTGCTGAGCCGCGAACAACTGCTCGACCTGGTCTGGGGCTACGACTACCACGACGACCTGCGCGTCGTCGATGCCGTCGTCAAACGCCTGCGCGCCAAACTCCGCGACGCCGCCCCCGCCGAAGACCTCATCGTCACTGTGCGCGGGGTGGGGTATAAGCTGGATGTGGGTTGAGGGTTGTGGGTTATGGGTTGTGGGTTCTGGGTGATTCGCCGACTCGCTGATTCTTTCATTCGCTGATTCTTTCATTCGCTGATTCTCTATGTTTTCAAGTCTACGCATAAAATTGTTGCTTTCGCACCTCGCCGTGATTATCCTGGCGATGGGACTTTCGGGGGCGCTGCTGCTATCGTTCCTCGAACGGTATTTCCTGGCAGCCATCGAGGATAATCTGGTTGCTCAGGCGCGCATCACGGCGCAGACGTTGATTCCCGGCGCGACGGTAGCTGGTGCTGAGGATGAGCCGCTGGCGGCGGAGGATGTCGCCACTGTAAATGTGCTGCAACAGCGGCGGGCGAGCAATATCTCTGTGCAGACGCAAAATCTCACCGTGCCTGAACCCGGTGTGACGGTCGGGGACGTGGACCTGTCCTATCTGGCGGATACCTCGCTGGAACTGGGCACACAGTTGGAGACCCGCATCCGCGTGGTGGATGTCAAGGGTGCGGTAGTTCTGGATTCCTGGAACACTGATCTCGGCGTAGACCTGAGCAACGACGCGCTCGTGGCGCAGGCGTTGACCGGCAAATATGCCAGCCGTACCGATCGCGGCGACGTGGACACGTTGACTGTGGCCCTGCCCGCGCTGGTCGATGGCGCGCTGGCCGGCGTGGTCTACCTCAGCCAGCCGTTGACCGACGTGACGACGGTCGTGCGCGATGTCCGTAGCCGTTTGTTGCTTTCGACGATGATTGCATTGCTGCTCTCCGGCATCGTTGGCCTGGTATTCTCGCGGGCGATTACCCGCCCGGTGCGGCATCTCACGGATGCGGCGGGCGCAGTGGCGCAAGGACACTTCGGCACGCAGGTCCCGGCGCGTTCACGGGACGAACTGGGCCAGTTGAGCCGCGCCTTCAACGCCATGACCTCACGCCTGCGCGCTGCCCGCCAGATGCAGACCGATTTCGTCGCCAACGTCTCCCACGAATTGCGCACGCCGCTCACCTCGATCAAGGGGATGGTGGAGACGCTGCGTGCGGGCGCGGTGGAGGACCTCGACGTGCGCGACCGGTTCCTGGGGACGGTGGAAAGCGAGACTGACCGTCTGATCCGACTGGTTAACGACTTGCTATTGCTTTCGCGAGCCGATTCGGAGGCGCTGAACCTGCGCCGCGAGCCGGTGGACGCCGTCGCGCTGGTGCGTGCCGCTGTCGAGCGTATGACGCCGCAAGCCGACGTCGCCGGCGTGACGTTGCAGGTCGCGGCTGCGCCGGCAGGGCTGTCCGTCTGGGCTGACAGCGACCGCATTGCACAGGTGCTGGTCAACCTGCTCGACAACGCCATCAAATACTCCCGGCCCGGCGGTGAGGTGACGGTGAGCGTTTCTCCTGGCCCTGAGCATACTGTGTTGATTCAGGTGCGCGATCAAGGCGTTGGCATCCCCGCCGACGCGCTGCCCCGCATCGGTGAACGTTTCTATCGCGCCGACAAGGCTCGCTCGCGGGCGCACGGCGGCAGCGGTCTGGGACTGGCAATTGCGCAGGCACTCATCGAAGCGCACGGCGGCAGACTGTGGCTGGAAAGCCACGAGGGCGAAGGGACGACGGCGCGGTTTTCGCTGCCGGTGTAGGCGTTTGGGTGGTCGTCAGTTCGCGATTCATAATTTGCTCATTCGCTGGTTGTATACATCGTTAGTCGTTAGTGAACGGTCCGTTGGATGAGGTTTTGGACAGCAAGGCGCGGTAATTGGTTAAACAAACGTCCCCGGCATGTCTGAAGTGTCGGGGGCGTTTGAGTAGATATCACCAGGTCAAGGTGCGGGTTGTAACGATTCGACGATTTTGAGCGCTTCGTCGCGGTCGGCTATCTCCATCAGCAGCGATATGTTTGGGATGTCCTCATCTCCCTGGGGATGGGGCATGACAAGGGCTATCCAGCCGGGAGGTGCGTTTGGATCATCCAGTTTGCCCAGTTCGACCGTGGCCCACGCGAGTTTGATCTCTTCTGGGGGGCTACCCCACGCATAGCTCAACCCCGGTTTCTGGTTTATCGCGAGCGGTGAGTAACCGCGCTGTTTGTATGATAGGTGATAGCTCAAGTTGCTCAGCGCCTCGACCTTCGCCAGACTCATACCTTCCGGCAGGTAGGTTGGCAGCCAGGGCGTGAAACCGTAGTCCGGAACCGTCCACTCGCCGATGGTACGGGTTTTGTGCTCCGCCAGCTCGCCGCCTGGTGCTGCCTCTTCCGGCAAGGAGGCCACCAACGTGACGCCCTCCGGCGGGACGAACGTCCACAGATTATCCGGTACGGCCGCGGGTTCCAAACTCTCCCAGACCGTTAGTCGGTAATGGCGATGGGTCACATCCCCCTCCTCGGCGTGGATGATGTCCAGCCACTCCACCACCCACTGTTCCTCCTCGGTGATTTTGAAAAGAATCGTGTGTGGACGGCCAGCATAGCGCACTGTCTGGGCAGTGACGCCATCCCAATCGTAGCCGACCACATGCACCGTTCCCCAGAGATCGAGTTCCTCCGTGCCTAGGTCGCGGAGCTTGTCGGGGTCTTGTTGCGCGCGTGTCAGCAGGTTCGAGCAGCCGTTGGCAAAGCTGTCCATATACAGCGGGCCGAATGCAGGCTCGTCCTCGGCTGACGGGCGCACCAGCGCGTGCTGCGGAGCGGTTTCGACGTTATATTCCCAGACCACCTTTCCATTCCGCACCCGGGCGTAGGTCAGGCTGCCGGGCACGGGATCGACCGTAGTTGCGGAGCGATAGCGCCAGGGTTCGTCCATCTCCACCCATAGCTCGTTGGTCGTGCGGATGGCCTGGGGGCCGGCGCCGCCGGGGGGCAGGCCTTCCAGTTCTTCATACACCCATTGGACGTGGACGATTTCACCGTCAACCGGCTCGGGAGAAGCCTGGGCCTGGGCCAATACCTCGACCGGCGCGGTCAGCTTGCGAACAGCTTTCTGGGCTGCACAGCCTCCAGCCAGTGCCGTCACGATCACAGCCACGAGGAGCACCTGCACACTGATTTTACGCATTTCTTTCATCGTTTTCCTCCTTTTTATCGAAGAGTATCTCCAACGGACATTTTAACCACAGTTTACACATTCCTTATAGATTTGGATCCAGTAACTGCCAGAACACCATGCTTCCCCAGTGCAGTATACCCAGCAACGCCAGTGTCGTTCTTGTTTAGGCAAAGGGTAACCACAGGCCAGAGTGGGGCAGGGGTCATAGTGCCACCAACAGTTACTTGGCTGGGACCAATAGCAGGGCGAAACACAATTACCGGTTAGGAGCCCCTTGCAGATCTCCGCGGATGGGTGGATTCGGTCTAGTAGTTGAGTTGCATTATGCTGATCGCTTGGGACTGGGATGCCCACGTATGCTGCCGCCGTTTTTGTACCTCCTTTTGCCACCTGGTGCTCGTAAGCAACGCCTAACACGACCAGGATTAGTGCGAACACTACCAAGGCGAACCGCTTCGGACTGTTCATTGTTTTCTCCTTTCCGATTTTAGTAGATCGCAGATTTTTTGTTGCAAGTAGTGACGAATGTATACAAAACCACATACAGATGAGTACCAACCAGGGTGTTCTGTGTCTACATATGCTTGTTTACTGTGCAGATAAGCACTCGCATAGTATATGGCTTGGTGTTTGGGTGTCCGTTGATGCTGCGGTGGAAGGTAGCGTTACAACCAGTGATTAAGGTGATGGAGTTAGAAGAGTGATGCTGGAATAAATCGAGCCTATATGTAGCTCGCAACGTACATTCTACTATAAATAAATAGTATCATACAAAAAACTGTCCGTCAATAGCAGGTGTTTGCTCTATTTGGCGTGGCGTTTTGTATTGAGTTTTCGCAAGCCGTGTGTATTGTCATTTCGAGCGGAGCGAGAAATCTCGTTTTCGGGTGATGCGTCCCCTTGTGTACCAACGAATTTGGTACACAAGGGGACGATATTTCGCTTCAGAGTGCTGGTTATTCTTCGTATACCAAAACTGTCCCCGCCTTATCGCTCCGTTATCACCGATTTGTCATACTTCCCCGCTACACTGTAGCAAAAGTTCATCCAAATCCTTTCTTTTGATGCGCTTGCGCGGGATCACAATCCCGTGCTGCCGAGGCCACGGCGGATTGTGATCCGCCGGAAGCGTTCGAGAAAACAACTTTTGGATAGACGCCAGCTCGTTCACTTTGGAGGTGTGACATGCGTAAGATTCTGTTGGCTTTGCTATTGACTGTGCTGTTGTTGAACGCCGCGAGCGTTGCGGTTTTGGCGGATGGGATGATCTTCCCCGACGCCGTCAGCCCCGATTACCTGGAAGTGCGTTATCACCGCGTTACCGTGACCATCGAGGATAACCACGCGGTCACGCGGGTGGAGCAGGAGTTCGTCAATCCGCACGATTTCCCCGTGGACGGGCGCTACTTCTTCCCGGTGCCGCCGGACGCGATCCTCGCCCGCTTCGAGGCGCGCGTGGGTGGACAGGCGCAGACGGTGACGCGCCAGGACGTGGCGACGACGAATGCCGCGCTGTACGATATGGTCGCGCAGCGCCGCGATCCCTCGCTGTTGCAGTACGCGGATTGGGAGAGCATCGCCTTCGACATCAGCCTGCCCGCTCGCACTTCCCGGAAGATGACGCTGGAATACGAGCAGGTGCTTGCGCCCACGGGCGGGATGCTCCACTATCGCTACATCCTCAGCACTGAGCGATATGCCTCCGCGCCCGTGGGCAAGGTGATGCTCACCGTGGACGTGACGGCGTCCGGCGGCCTGGGCGCGCTATACAGCTCGTCGCACGCCGTAACGACGGAGCGCCTGGGCGCGAATCGCGCGCGGGTGACGTGGGAGGCCGCGAACGTCAATCCCACCGAGGACTTCGACATCTTCTTCAGCCCGGCGGAAGGCGGCTTCGGCAGCGGCTTGTTGACCGGCGAGCACGCCGAACGTGACCATTTTCTCTTCCTTTTCGCCCCTGATGATGCCGCACTGCAAGAGGACACACTACCCAAAGACATCGTCTTCGTCATTGACCGCTCCGGCAGCATGGGCGGCGAGAAAATGGAACAGGCGAAAGATGCGCTGCAATTCATCCTGGGACAGTTGAACCCCTACGACCGCTTTTCCATCGTCAGCTTCGACGACCAGTTGGACGTTTTCGCCGATACCCTGACCTCCGTAGACCAACGCACGCTTTCCGACGCCCGGCGCTTCGTCCGCCAGCTCAACGCCCGCAATAACACGAACATCGAAGGCGCATTGCAAACCGGTCTGGCAATCTTTTCGCGTAGTGAAGACCGTGCAGGCGCTTCACGACTGCTCGTCTTTCTCACCGATGGCTTGCCTACAGCCGGGATCACCGACGATACGTTGATCGCCGACCTGGTAGCGCGCACCAACGCGCGGGTGGAGGCGCGGCTCCATGTGTTCGGCGTGGGCTACGACGTGAACACGCGCCTGCTCGACCGGCTCGCGCTCGATAACGGTGGCAGCGTCACCTACGTCCAGCCCGGCGAAAATCTGGAATCGGCGCTCTCCGAATTCTACGGGCGCATCGCCAATCCCGTGCTGACAGATGTGGAGGTGGAATTCGAGGGGATGCGTGTGACTGACCTATACCCGCCGGCGATGCCCGATCTGTTCCGTGGATCGAGCGTACTGTTCGCCGGGCGCTACGAGGCGACGGGCGGGCCGGTCACAGTGCGCGTGCGCGGGCGCGCTGGCGAGGAAGCGCGGGAGTACGTCTACCGCTTCGATCTGGCGGCGACCGGCAATCACGACTTCGTGCCGCGCCTGTGGGCGACGCGCCGGGTGGGGGCGCTGCTGGACGAGGTGCGCGTCAAAGGCGAGCGCGCGGCGCTGATCGAGCAAATCCGCGAACTGGGCTTGGGCTATGGCATCGTCACGCCGTACACGACGTTCGTGATCTCGGCGCAGGCAGAAGGCGCGGCCTCAATGGAGAACATGGCGCTGTACGGCAACCAAACTGAGTTGAACCAGGTCTCCGGGCGGACGACGATCCAGGCGCGGGTGCAAAATCAGAGCTATCAACAGAGCGAGCAGGCGAATCTGGCTGTCGGCGCGAACGTCATCAACCGCGAGCAGCGCAGCATGGCGCAGGTAGCGCGGCAATATGTGGATTTGTCGCTGGTGCAGGCGCAGGGAAATGTGGATGAGCCGATCACCGCGGCGTGGATCGTGGCGAACATCAAGGTGGACCGCGAGATCGAATTCGGCTCCGCCGCGTATTTCGCGCTGGCCGCCGATCCCACCGCGCGCGCCTTCCTGCAAAGCGGCACGAGCGTGCTCTTCAACCACAACGGCGAGGTGGTCTCGGTCTACGATCCGGAAGCGCCCGTCGAGGCGTCGCCGGAGATACAGAACATGAATCAGCCGGTTTCGCAGACCGGCTCTCGCCGCAGCGATGCCTTCGCCTGGGTGCGCGATCTCATCGCACTCTTGCGCTGGGTGATGGGGCGGTAGTGTGTGGTGGCGACTTCAGTCGTTAGCAGAGCGACTGAAGTCGCCACTACGCTTGAGAAATTGGCATAACTCGGCGTAATGCAAAAAATCCGTCACGATCAAGTCGGCGCCGGCACCCAGCAGGCGCCGGCGTTTGCGTGGATCGAGGCCCTGCCGCTGTTCCTCGTCCGCCGCGACGCCGAGCGCGAGCGCGCCCCGTTCGCGGGCGTGGCGAATCTCCACCGGGCCATCGCCGACGACGAGGAGTTCCGGGCCGTGCAGGGTGTGGTGATCGAGGATGTGTTCGATAATACGCTCTTTGGTGTATGCCTCGGTATCGTCGTGCGCGCCGTAAATCTGATCGCCGAACACTTCCGCGACGCCGAGTGCGCTTGCCTCCGCAACGACGTACTCGTGATCGGTGCCGCTCGCCAGGTACAGCGTAACGCCCGCCTCGCGTAGTCCAAAGAGAAAGTCGCGCGTCCCGGCGATCATCTGCGTGTCGCGCGCGGCCTGGCTACCGTCCATTTGGGCGATGCGCTGCCGCACCGGGCCGAGCAGCCGTTCGTTGTAGAGACGCTTGTACTCGCGGGCGGTTTGCGGATGGCGGGCGAATCTGTAACGGCGCACAGCCTCTTCCAGCCACTCCATCTGCTTGATGGTGAGGATGCCGGTAGAGCGATCCACAAAGGCGGCGACTTCTGCTTCGATGGTTGGAGTGGGGGGCTGCCCGTCGCAAATCATCTCCACCATCATCGGGATCATAATTGCGTCCCATCCACGGCGGATGACGGAAATCGTGCCATCGAAGTCGAAGAGTGCGTGGCGTACCTGTCCCAATGGCGTAGCCAAATTCACGACCTCGAGCCAGTCCAGCGGGGGTAGATCGGCGGCGGTGAAAATATCCTTCTGTTTCATCCGTTCAATCTGTTTTGGACTCCGCGAGGTCGAAGCGCGCCAGGATCTCTTCCGGCGTTGCCGTGCCGGTCTGGTTGAGTTTCTCGACGGTGACGGACGCCGCCAGGTTCGCCAGCGTTCCAGCTTCCCAGGGATTGGCGCCCGCGCTCAAGGCGCCGGCCAACGCAGCGATGAACGTGTCACCCGCCCCCACGGGATCGAGCGGCGGGCGTGTCGGTCCGGCGGGGATGCGCCGCGCCTGCCCATCGGCGTAGACGAGCGCGCCTTCTTCGGCCAGCGTGAGGAAGACGGGCCGTCCCGTGCGCGTGCTCAATGCTGCGGCGACGTCGGGTAGCGCCTCATTGGGGACGCTGCGTGGATCGCGGTCTGGCATCACGGCGGCAACAGCCTCCGTCCAGTTGGGCTTGAGGAACATCGTCGTGTACTGGCCGATGCGCAGCCGTGAATCCACCAGGAAGAACTTGTCGGGGTGCGCGCTTGCCAGCGCGTTCAAGCTCTCGCGCACGCGGTCGCTGATCGAGCCGTTGGCCTCGAATTGGTCAGCGACAAGGAGCGCTTCCAGGTCAGGAAGCTGTTGCTGAACTTTATCGAGCAGTGCGTCTTCCAACGCGGGGGCGAGTGGCGCGACATTCTCGAAATCCAGCCGCGCGTCTTCCTGCTGCGAATCGTAGCCCGTCAGTATTGGCTTAATGTAGGCCGAGGTGAACCGCTCTGGCGCGACGACAAGCTGCCTCACATCAATGCCGCGTTCCGCCATCACCTGGCGCAGCAGCGCGCCGCGCCAATCGTCGCCGAGCACGGAGAAGACGACGACGCGCCCGACGCCGAGCGCCGCGAGGTTATCGGCGACGTTCGCGCCCGCGCCCGGCGAGTACGCCTCGCGCACGATGGGGCGCGGGAAGTGCGGCGTCTCCCGCGAGAGCACCGCCCGCGTCATATCCGCGTACCAGTACGTATCCAGCGCCAGATCGCCGATCACGCCGATGCTGCGCCGCGCGCATCCGGCGAGCAGTTCTTCTAATCGAGTGCGGGTCAGATTATGCATAAGTTCTCCTTCAGGTAGACGGTAGACAGTAGACGGTAGACGGGAGCGGCTAGAGCTAACCCTGTCTACTGTCTACCGGCTACTGTCTACTCAAAAAAATCATTCTCCAGCATCTCGCACAGCGCGTGGTAACACTGAATGTGCAATTCCTGGACGCGGTCGGTGCGGGTGGCGGGCACGCGGAGGGCAATGTCCGCCAATTCTGCCAGTCGTCCACCGGATTCACCGGTGAAGGCGATGACCGTCAAGCTCAGGGCGCGGGCGACTTGTGCGGCGTAGACGACATTGCGGGCGTTGCCGCTGGTGCTGATCCCCAACAGCACGTCGCCGGGGCGGGCGAGCGCGAGCAGTTCTTGCGCGTAGCCCACGTCGCGGTCGGGCATATCGTTGGCGACGGCGCTGCTCAGGATGGTGTTCGCGCCGAGGACGACGGCGCGCAGCCCCGGTTCGAGGTTGCGCGTCAGCAACTCTCCGTCGGGTTGGGCGGTGAGTTTGTCGCGCAGGCGTTCCGGCAGCGGGCGACGACGGGCATAGGACTTGAGCAACTCGCCAGAGATGTGCAGCACGTCGGCCATGCTGCCGCCATTCCCGCAGAGGAAGAGTGTACCGCCGGCGGCAAAGCAGCGGGAGAGTTCTTGGTAGACGGTAGACAGTAGACGGTAGACAGTAGACGGGAGGGGGGAGGGAGTGGGGGAGTGGGAGAGTGGGGGAGTGGGGGAGATTGGGAGGCTGTCGAGGGCGGGGATGATGTGGTGGTAGAGGTTGGGGATGGTGACTTTGTGGTCGCCGGTGATGTGGTAGCCTTGTCCGCCGCGGGAGGCGGGGCGCAGGACGATGTTTTTGCGCGGACGATAGTAGTAGAGCGGGTCGTCGTAGCCGCGCGGGTGCTGCGGGTCGCCCAGCGGCAGCAGGTCGAAGTTGGCGGTGGTGATGCGCGCGGCGGAATAGCCGAGGTTGCGCACAATCGTCAGCGCCTTGAGGAAGACTTCCGGGCCGGTCACAGCCGACCCGAAGTTGAGGAACACGCCGCCTTCCAGTTCACTCACGGAGATGGCGAAGCGGCGGAAGTCCGCGCCGCTCGCCGCGCCCAGAGCGGCAAAGTCTGCGGCGGGGTGCTGATGGATGATGTCTGCGCCCAGGGTGACGTGGATGGTAGCCGGGATGCCGAGCGCGTAGGCGTTGTACAGCACGCTGACCTCGCGGTGCGGGAACAGCGCCGGGTTCTCTGCCATAAAGCGCCCTAGCGCCGCGCCGTAGCCCAGGCCGTCGCGCGTGCCCGCGCGGATGGCGGCGTGCATCAGCCGCCCGGTCTCGTCGGCCATGCCGAACGTGCCGTCTTCCAGTCCCGTGGCGACGTCCTCGCTCGTCGCGCCGATCAGCGCCAGCTCGAAATCGTGGATGGAGACCGCGCCATTCCCGGCAACGTGGGTGATGATCCCGCGCCGCAGCAGCTCGATGAGCACGCGCGACAGGCCGCACTTGATCACGTGCGCGCCCATCATCCAGATGACGGGCCGCCCGGCTTGCCGCGCAGCGACGATGCGTGCGGCGACTTCCTCCAAATCCGCGTTCTCGAAGGGCGGCGGCGGCGTCTCCGGCGCGATGAGGTCGTCGAGGTGGACCAGATTCCGTCGTTCTGCGATTGGATACGTCTTGATGTGCGTAAAGTCTATCGGTTGCATTGATGTTTTCACGTTGGAAAGTTGAAACGTTTGAACGTTCAAACTTGCGAACGTACTAACGCCGCCAGCGCCTCCCGGTGCTCGTAGATTTTGCGCAGCGCGGCAACGACGTCATCCACCCCTTGCGGTCCGGCGCGGAAGACGTTCTCGTTCAGCCAGACGGCCTCGCGGGTGGCGGCGCGCTCGCTTTCGGGGAACTGGCCCGGCGTGAAGCGCAGCCGCTCCGGGAACGCGCTCGGCACGGGCAGGCGCGAGAGGTGCGGCTGGAAAAGCTCGTACTGGTGCATCGGCGGGTAGCCGTCGTCGGCGGGGATGCCCTCGGTGTGCAGGATGTGGCAGACTGCGTCGTGCGTCAGCCCGAACACGTCCGGGTCAATGGCGAAGATGTAGCGGTAGAACGAGCGTTTCGTGTGGCGCAGGTCGCGCTTGAGCACGCGCACGCCGGGAATCTCGCTGAGCGCCTCGTCCATATAGGCCGCCATCTCCTCGCGCTCCTGCGCTTGCTGTGGGAAGCGCTCGATGGCGACGTTCGCCAGCGCCGCCTGGAGTTCGCCCATGCGGTAGTTCGCGCCCATCGTGTAGACCTGTTCCGCCGTGTCGTGCGGGCGGCCACAGTCAATGATGCTGGCGGCGCGGTCGGCGAGTTCCTGCGTCTTGCAGATGAGGATGCCGCCTTCGCCGGCGGTGAGGATTTTAGACGATTGCAGGCTGAACGAGCCAAAGTGCCCGATCGTCCCCGCGCCCTGTCCACGCCACTTCGCGCCGTGAGCGTGCGCGCAATCCTCGATGACGACGAGGTTGTGGCGTTCGGCGATGTCCATCAGCGCGTCCATATCCGCCATCTGCGCGCCGAGGTGGACGGGGATGATCGCCCGCGTTTTGTCGGTGATGGCGGCTTCGACGGCTTTTGGATCTATGCAGTAGGTGTCGGGATCAATATCCACGACGACGGGGAGTGCGCCGGCAGCCATCGGCGCGGCGGCGGTGGCCTGGAAGGTGTAGGCCGGCACGATGACCTCATCACCCCAACCGATGCCGGCGGCGCGGCACGCCACCTCCATCGTCACCGTGCCGTTCATCATCGCCACGGCATAATTGCCGCCCTGGAGCGCCAGAAAGCGGCGGACGAACTCCGCAGTCTGCGGGCCGGGGTAGGGGAAGCCGCCCCAATTGCCGGACTTGACGACGCTGGTGACAGCTTCGATATCCCGTTCATCGAAAACAGGCCACTGTGGATAGGCCGTGTTGCGCACCGGCGTTCCACCTAACAGAACTGGTTTTTCCATTGTTGTCTCCTTGAATTGGTAATCGGTAATCAGTAATCAGTAATCAGTAATTCGTAATTCGCTACTCTTAACTCGCTACTCGCAACTCCTGCCAGGCTTGCATCAGGGTGGAACCGGCTTCTTTGGCGATAGACATCGTTTCTTCGTAATGCTCGCCCGGCTTAAACGGATTGCGGGGATAGCGGAAGTCTTCGGCGGGTAGGATGTAGCCGAGTTCGTCGTTCGCCAGGCCGATCACGCCCGCCACGGCCACGCCGGTCTGCTTGAGGTCGGCTTTCAGCGCCAGGCCGAGTTTGGGGAGGACTTCGCCCGGCGCGGTCGCCAACGTTACCGGACCAAGTTTGATCAGGTTGGCTTCTGTCATGACGGTTCGCCCAGGAACGGCTTCGCGGGGCAGCACGCCTAACAAGCGTGAGAGCTTGAAGAGGGGATTACGCAGCGGGATGCGGTAAACCTCGCGGGTGTGGGTCAAGCGGTCTACCGGCGCGGGAGCAACGCCGGAGAGGGCGGTCAGTGCGGCTTGCGCCAGCGTGTGGCCGATGCGTTCCGCTGCGGCAAACGTGTGTTCCTGCACATCGGGCGTCATCATCCCGCCGAGCGCGCCGGAGAAGAAGAGGCACGGCGCGCCGGTCGCTGCTTCGACCTGGGCGCGCAGGAAGCCGGGATAATCGGCGGTGATGTGCGGGTTGTCGTACCACAGCGTTTCGGGGTGGCAGGGGAAGATGAGCACTGTGACCAGCGGTTTGCCGTCATCCGGCGCGCAGAATTGCAAGCACGTCAGTTCGTCATCTACGATGTTGGGATCGCGGGCGTTCTTCGCTACGCCAGGGACGTGGACGGCGGCGCTGCGCAAGTTTGCGGGCTGCGGCGCTGCCAACGCTGCGACGAGGGTGGCCGTCAGCGTGTCTTTGAGTTCGCGCATATAAACCGGGTCAACGCCGGATTTGAAGTAGCTTGGCCCCCACAAGCCCATTGTATCCGGCCCGTGGTGCGTGTGGGTGCTGGCGAGGATCACCCGCGCGCCCGGAACCTGAGCCGTGACCCGTTCCGCCACTTCCAGGCAGTGATGGCGGAATAGCCCGATCACGTCGAGCGCCGCCAGCGCCAGCCGCGTATCGCCGTAACGCAGCGCGAGCGCCCGCACGTACAGGTCGTCGTGAACCGACTGCGCGACGCGGTTGCGCCCAAACCCGGCCAGATAGACCGGACGCGCTAGCGAGGGTGTGATGGTGCTTTGCGCATAACCGATGGTCAAGTGTTCCATAGAGACCTCGCAATTTTTCTATCCGCAGATATAGGCTCGTAGTAACGGCTTGAGCCGTCTGCGACACCGCTAAAGCGGTTACTACGAACACAACTTTGAAATCTGCTGAATCTGCTCAATCTGCTGACGCTAATAGTACGGTGGTTGACTCGATGAGGGTCTGGCGCAGCGGGGGATAGTCCACCCCTGCTTGTTCCATCCCCAGCAACACCCCGCCGACGACGGGCGGCGCAGCGAGGCGGACGGCGCGCGCGCCGGGCGCAACCTCGCGGATGGTCGCCAGCATCGTCTCGCCCATCGCCGGGCTGCCGTTGTACAGGCTACCGATCTGCACAACCTCAAAATTCAGGTGCTCGAACCCCAACTGGCGGATGACGCCGATGGCGAGGCTGCCCAGTTCGCGTCCGGCCCAGCGGATGACCTCTTGCGCGACGGCGTCGCCTTCCGCCGCAACCTGAAAGATGACGGGCGCGTGCTTTGGTGTGAGCCGGTAGTGCCCGCGGTACAGCCCCTCGAGCAAATCTAGCGCATCCGGCGCGCCGGTTAAGGCCAGGAAGGCTTCGGTGAGGCGCGTCGCCGGGCCGCGCCGACCCCATGCCAGCGCCACAACCTGGACGGCTTTGCCGACCAGATCGCCGCCGCCGGCGTATTCAGCGAACATCCCGCCGCCGCCGGTCATCCGCCCCTCACGCCCCTGACGGTCGCGCCCCCAGCAGTTGCTCCCTGTCCCGGAGACCACGCCCACGCCCCAGCCCTCTGTCGCTCCGGCGACCAGGCCGACGATGGTGTCATTGACCAGCGCGTAGGGCGCGGGTAGCTCCAGCGCGGCGATGACCTGGCGGTGCGGTTCAGTGTCGCCGGGCCAGTCGTAGCCGGCGATGCCGAAGCCCGCGCCGGCAATGTCCGCTTTGCCGATGCCGGCCGAGGCAAGCGCCGCGTCAATGATGGTGTGCAGAACGGCGCGTAGCCCGTCATAGCCGATCACTTCGTGGCTGCCGGGGCCGCCCACGCCAAAGCCGACGGCGCGACCGTGTTCGTCCGCAATCAGCGCGTGGCTTTTCGTTGCGCCAACATCAATGCCGAGGAAGTATGGTTTCATCGTGTGTGCTCCTGATGCGTGATTGGTGATTCGCCGATTCGCTGATTCTCCATTCTTTCATTCGCCCCAAAATTGCGGCAGATACGCCCGGTTCGTTTCCAGTAGATCGTCCAGCACCGCCTGGACCTTGTCCGCCGCAGGGCCGAGTGGGTGGGTGAGCAGCGCCTGGTACGCGGCGTCGCGGTCGCCGTGAACGGCGGCTTCGACAGTGAGCAGCTCGTAGGCTTTGACGTTCGCCAGCAGACCGAAGCACGCCAGGGGCAGCGGCTCCGCCGGGAGCGGGGTGATGCCGGCGCGGTTGACCGTGCAGGGCATTTCCAGCACCCAATCCTCCGGCCAACCAGGGACCGCGCCGCGATGCGGGACGTTGACCACGTGAACTTCGCCCAGGTTGTTGTAATGGGCGTTAAGCAGTTGCGTCGCCACGGTGGAGTAGTACGCGCCACCGCGCTGCATCAGGCCCTCCGGCGGCTCGGTGCGGTCCGGTTCGGCGTACTGCGCGAGCAGCTTTTTCTCGATCTCCATCACGCCTTCCGCGCGCGACGGCGGCCACTTGGCCTGCGCCGCGATTCTGTCGGCGGTGTAGTAATAGTAGTGCAGGTAGCCGTTGGGAATCATCCCCAGCGTCTCGATAGTGCGCACGTCCCATTCCGGCTCTGGCTCGGCTTTGAGATGCGCGATGTAGCCCTCCATGATGCGCGGCCACATTTCCTCGCCGTCAATCGTGAGGCCGCGATGCCACGAGAGGTGGTTCAGCCCTAGCGTGTTCAAATGCGCGCGCTCTGGCGGGATGTCCAGCCCCAGGCGCTCTTTTAGTCCTTCGAGCAGTTCCATTTTGACGTGGATGGCGACGTTGCAGACGCCCACCGAGGGCACGTCGGGCGCGTAGCGCGCCAGCGCCTCGGTGATGAGGCCCGACGGGTTGGTGAAGTTCACTAACAGCGCGCCAGGCGCGACCGTCTGCATTGTCCGGGCGATGTTGAGCGCGACGGGGATGGTGCGCAGCGCCTTCGCCATCCCGCCGACCCCGGTGGTCTCCTGCCCGATAAGGCCGTGCCGCCGCCCCAGGTACTCGTCCTCGCGGCGCGCCTGCATCCAGCCGACGCGCAGTTGGGTGATGACGTAGCTCGCGCCATGCACCGCCTCGCGCAAGTCCGTGGTCAGATGAACGGCGAACGGCGCGCCCTTCGCCGCCACCATCCGTTGTGCGAACCCCCCGACCACGTCGAGGCGTTCGGGTAAGATGTCCATCAGCCAGAGTTCGGTCACCGGCAGGCTGCCGACGCGCTCCAAAAAACCGTTGATCAGTTCAGGGGTATAACTCGAACCACCGCCAATGACAGCTATTTTCATACGATGCCTCCTTGTTCATCTTTGCTCACCGCCCCCGTCCCGGGGGCGGGCTATGCCGGTTCCGCCCATACGTTATCTATTTCTATTCCCGGCTTTGCCCCATCATCATAAAAACACGCGCTCGAATAACGATAATCCGCTCGCGTTTCCGCCAGCGCCCAATGCTTGGCTACCGGATTGTTGTGAATATATTCCATCTTTTCACGCAAAAACGGCTCACTGAACACATTTTTCGCTTGAAGCGGCTGCCAGACTTGATGCGCTTTGCTGCGGTCGCCATCTCGCCGTTGGCTGAACGCCGCCAGTACATCGTTGCGTTGTTCCGCTTGCAGTTGTTTCAAAGTGGCGTGCGCTGTGAAAGATCCAAAGGATTCCAGCACATTGGAAATGGTGTAGACCCCCAGCGGTTTGATCAGGATGTGGAGATGTGTGGGCATGACTACGTAGGCGAATAACAACCAACGGTTATTCCGCCGGTGCCAATCCAGGGAATTGAGGACGATGTCGGCGTAGGCGGGCTGGGTGAAAAGCGGATACCACTTCAAGAGTGTAGCCGTGACGAAGTAGAGATGAGTAGGGTCATGGCGTGGCTTGAACGTCATAGATGTGTCCTTTCTGTATTTTGTCTATTGCTTGATCCTTTTCATAGCGTGTTCTGGCGTTACCCGCCCCCGAGACGGGGGCGGGGAGCGTGAGACCTTGCTCTGCGCCCCCCCGTCCCGGGGGCGTGCTGCGCGTATCGCTTTCACCCGTTCCTCCTCCGCATAGTGCGTTGTGGCATTACCCACCCCCGAGACGGGGGCGGGGAGCATCGCCGGCTAGTTCATGCGCGATGCCGTAGGGGAGCTGATGCCGTCGCACGTACTCCGGCAGTGCGCGCAACGTTGATTCTACCACGGGTTGCGGGATATTGTCCAGTGGGATGTGGCAGGCCTGCAATGCTCGGCGCAGCGGCGCGACCTCTTGCCCTTGTCGTTCGGCCATCAGGACGATACCGGGACCCACCAAATCACCGTGCGGGAGGCCCGCGCCCATTGCGTTTTCCATGGCGTAGGCGAAGTAGTGCTCGCTGCCTTCCTCCGGGCGAGAATGTCCCATCTGGTTGCAGAGTTGAACTTCCATCACCAGACAATCGAGAAGTTGCTTGAGACCATCTCGGTCGCCACGCCCGGCGGCTTCGGCGCAGTCCAGCGCGCTCTGCAAAATTGCCGCGGCGACGCGAGCCACGGATGGGTTGTAGGCCATCTCCGGTGGATTCTGCCCGCGGTCCTCGGCGAAGCGCCAGTCCCACAAGCCGGTGGCAATGGAGAGGACGTCGCAGATGCCAGCAGCGCGGATAGGGGGCGGCGCGGCGGTTAGTACGTCGAAGTCCATCATCACATGGTCGGGAGGCTTCGTCTTGAAGTAAGTCACGCATCCGTCGCGGCGAATGCCTGAAGTCCAGGTGAAAAAGGCATCTACCGAGAGTGCGGTGGGCAGACATACGAGCGGCAAACTATGATGTACGGCGACGTATTTGGCGGCGTCGGCGACCAATCCGCCGCCAACAGCATAGACCACATTGCCGCTTGAGTTGTCCGACAATGCATCCCAGTGCTCGCGCGTGGCTTCCTGGGGGTCCATTCGCCAGGCGATGGGAAGGTGTAGCCGATGATGGACTGCCTGCCAGGCCGGCGCGCTGGTGATCAGAACGACGGAACGCGGCTCATCAATTTCGGAAAAGGGCAGCACTTCAATCGTCGGTACAGGCCAGATTTTCATAGCCGGTCTCTATCCTTTCGTTCCCGTTAACTTAATTCCTTCGATGAACGTCCGCTGCGCGAAGAAATAGGCGATGATGATCGGCACGGTAAAGACGACCGCGGCTGCCATCAGTTGGTTCCATTCGGTGTTGCGCTGCCCCTGGAAATCTTGCAGGCCAATCGCCAGGGTGAATTTTTCCGGGTTGTTCAGGTAGAGCAGGGGGCCGAGGAAGTCGTTCCAGGCCCACAGGAACGTGAAGACGGTGATCGCCGCCAGGATGGGCGTGGACAAGGGGATGATCAGCTTGAGCAGGATGTGCAGCTCGGACGCTCCATCCACCCGCGCCGCGTCCACCAAATCTTCGGGGATGGTGCGGAAGAACTGCCGCAGCAAGAAGATGTCGAAGGCGTTGGCGAAGAACGAGGGCACGATGATTGGGAGCAGCGAGTTCCCCCACTTCAGCGTTTCGGTGAAAAGCAGGTAGAGCGGAATCATCGTCACCTGATAGGGGAGCATCATCGTGCTTAAAACCAACATAAAAACTAATTCGCGGCCAGGCCATTGGATTCGTGAAAATCCATAGGCCGCCGGAACACACGAGAGCAATGTGCCGATGATGGTAAAGAAGGCGACGATCAAGCTGTTTTTAAGGTAAGTCCAGAAATTGACTTTCAGGCCAGGGCGCACGCCACGGTTTATTGCATCGCTGAAGTTGCGCCATTGGAATTTGATCGTGAATATCGGTTCGGCATAACGCGCTCGCGTTTCAATGACTTCGGTAGGATCATTGGGATTGACGAATGTGCCTTGCCCCTCCGCGATTTTAAGGGCCGCCAACTGCCGCATTTCTCCGTTCACCGGAACATTGTAGAGGGGGTATGCTTTACCGTTGATGGTGACGTATTGGTTGTCGTAGGGCAACAGGGTAGGCGGAAAGCGAAATACGTCTTTGCTCGACTTGAAAGCGGTGAAGAACATCCACAAGGCAGGGACCAGAAAGAAGAGGCCGACGCCAAAAACGACGATGTGGCCTAATACCTTGAATAGCGCCCGCTGCCATACGTAGCGCTTTCTCCCCAATGCACGTTCCATAGTGCGCGCGATGTTGGTCATATTATCTCTCCCCACCTTCATAATAAGTCCATCGCTCTGAGAAACGCAGGAGCAGCAGGGTGCAGACCAAAATAATGGCGAACAGGATCCATGCCATCGCGGCGGCGTATCCCATTTTGAGGTTGCTGAATCGGTCGTACAGGTACACGCTGTAGAAAAGGGTGGAGTCGAGCGGGCTGCCGAGCACATTATTGGCGCGCCCGCTCTGCGCTGCGGCGAAGATGTATGCCTGTGTGAAATACTGGAACATCCCGATCACGCCCATAATCAGGTTGAAGAGGGTGATGGAAGAAACCATGGGAATGGTGACATACCAGAGGCGTTGTATCCAGGAAGCGCCATCCAGTTCGGCGGCTTCCAGCAGCGAGGTAGGCACATCCTGGATCCCAGAAAGGTAGATGACGATGGTGTTGCCGATGCCCCACAATCCCATGATGATCAAGGCCGGTTTTGCCCAGGTGGGATCGGTGAGCCAGCTTGGCCCTTTGATGCCGAAGTATCCCAGGAGCACGTTGAGGATACCGTTATTGGTGTTGAGAATCCACATCCACAGCATACTGCTGGCGACCAGCGGCACAATGGAGGGCAGATAGTAGATCAAGCGATACACCGATTGGCCGCGTAGTTTCAGGTTGAGCAGTACAGCGAACACAAAGGCGCAGAGCAGTTCCAGCGGGACAGCGATCACCACCATATACACTGTGTTGTAGAGCGATGTCCAGAAGCGGCGGTCGTGGAGCAGGTTGAGATAGTTTTCCAGTCCGATCCATTCGGAAGCGGTACGGATGTGGTGTTCGGTGAAACTGATATACAAAGATGAGGCCATCGGATATAACGTAAAGAAGAGAAAACCCAAAATCCACGGCGAGATAAAGAGCATGCCTTTGATGAAATTACGGCGGGTTGCGGGACTCCAACGCCGGCGTTTAGGTTTCACAAGGGTTTCTGTCAATGTCATTGACTGACCTCCTGTTTTTTACATAATTCACCCTTGCGAAGGTTCTTCACCTTCGCAAGGGTGAGGTGAATTACTGGCCCAGGGCTTTGTCGAGCATCGGCTGCAATTTATCCTGCGCGGCTTTGAGCAGCGGGGCGGGGTCTGCCCCTTCGTGTAGTACCTGCTGCTCGATCAAATCCAATTCGGTCAACAGGTCGGCGCTGATGGGGGTGAAGATGTGGAAGGTCGCGTTGGGAGAACTCGCCAGATCCATAAACACTGCAAACTTCTCGTTGGCGCGGAAACGAGGATCTTTGGCGGCCTCTTTGCTGGACGGCAGATTGAAGTTGGCGACCATCTCCTCGGCAAGAATTTCGGGACTCATCATCCAGGCCAACAATTTGGCGGCGGCGTCCTTGTTCTTCACTCCACTGGGGATGAGGGCCACCGTGCCGCCGACGACGTTTGTGCCTTTCCGCTCCGGCTTGGAGGCGGGGTAGGGGATAGGGCCGACGCCATACCACAAATCCGGCGCCAGGCCGCCGATGAAGTTGTCGCCCGTCATCCACTCGCCATCCACCATCATCGCAATCTTGCCGGCCATAAAACCGTGCTCAGGCGACGAGTATTCGCCGGTGGATGAGACGAAGCGCAGCACCTCTTCGATGCCGTACTTGGTGTAGAATTGTTGCTCCCACTTCAACGCGGCGATCATCTCCGGCGTGTCCAACTGGACTTTGGTGCCGTCGTCGTTGAACCAATAACTGCCATAAAGTTTGACGTATTGTTCGATGTGGCTCCACGAGAAGTCGGGCACAAAGCCGAGTTGTGTGATCGTTCCATCGGCTTCAACCTTGGTGAGCTTGTCGGCGTATTCGAGCATCTCTTCCATTGTCTTCGGCGGTTTTTCGGGATCGAGACCGGCTTCCTCGAACAGGTCCTTGTTCCAGTAGAGGCCGTAGGTATCCGATCCCCAGGGTAGGGCGTATAATTTCCCCTTATACTTGCCTTGCGCCAGCATCGCGGGATAAATATCGCCCAGATCAATGCCGTGGGTGGCGGCGAGTTCATCTAGCGGCGCGACCAGACCTTCGTTGACCCACGTCGAAACGTCATCCGGGCCGCCGAGCACCAGAATGTCCGGCGGCTCGGTGCCGGAGAGCGCTGCGATGACCTTGTCGGCTTCAACCGGCGAGTTGACTTCCACCTTCACATTGTTGGCCTCGCCAAAACGGTTGAAAAGCTCCTGGATTTGCGTCGGATCGTCGCCCCAGGTAATCCACACCCGCAGGACGGCAGGCATGTCTACCTTGACTTCCGCCGGCTGCTTCTTGCCGCACGCCATCAGAAGGCTTGACAGCATAACCATTGTCAGCATCAATCGTACCAACTTTCCAGACATAGTTTCCTCCTTTTGAAAAGACTAAAACATAATGCGTAAAACGTAATGCGCAAAACGTAAAAGGCGTCACCTTATGTTTCACGTTTCACGTTTTACGCTGGCTGAGTGGCAAAGCATAAAAAGTTCGGGATCACCTCCTTTACGTGCATCCGCAGGATTGGCGGATGACCAGTTGGGTCGGCAGGAGAATGAGTGGTTCGACCTCGCCGGTGCGAATGAGTCGCACCAGTTGCCGGACAGCTTCGTATCCCACCTGCTCAACGGGAGCGCGCACCGTCGTCAACGGGGGATTTAAGTAGCGCGCCAGGTCAATGTCGTCGAAGCCAACCAGCGCCACGTCGTCCGGCACGCGCTTACCGGCTTGGATTAAGGCAGCTAACGCGCCGGTCGCCGAATCGTCATCTCCGGTGAAGATGGCATCCATCTCAATGCCTTCCTGGAGCCATTTTTCGACGGCGGCGCGCGCGATGGATTCGTTGAATCCTCCCACGCTCACCAGCGCCGGGTTGTATGGGATATTGTGCGCCGCCAGTGACTCCCGGTATCCTTTCTCACGCCAATACGAGTCTTCGTGTCCCTTCGGCCCCGCCAGGAAGCCGATCCGCCGCCGCCCGTGAACTTCGATCAGGTGATCCACCAACTGCCGCGCGCTCGCTTTGTTCTCGATGGTCACGCTGGGGATGCGGAGTCCGGCTGGCGGCGTGCAGTGGATCAGCACCACAGGAAAGGCGATCTCACACAACCGGCGCAATTCCTGCTCCGGCAATCCATCGGTGAACACCACCAACCCGTCGGTGTTTTGATCGCCGATCGGGTACGTGAACGGCTCGCGCGGCGCGCTGCCTTCCTGCACCGAGTAGATGAGCAAATCAAAGCCATATTCCCCGGCGCAGGCCGCGATGCCGCGCAGCAACGGCGCGAAGTAATAACCGCTGATTTGCGGGAAGATCAGGCCAAGGGTGTTGGTGCGGTTGCTGGCGAGGATTTTAGCGGCGGTGTGCGGGCGATAGTTTAGCGCCGCGATGGCATCGCGGACCGCTTCTTCTGTTTCAGGCGCGACCGGCCCGGTGCGGTTGATGACGCGGCTCACCGTCGCCGTCGAGACACTGGCATATTCGGCGACATCGGCGATGGTGGCGCGTGCGGGAGGCCTACTCTGCGACATGTGTTCACCCCTTTTGCGGTAAAAGTCAGGGAGTGTAAACGCTTACATTATATAACGAAAATGCGCGCGTGTCAATGAAACGAGAGTAACAATTTTGTAACTTACAAGAATGGTTTGAAAGTGATATTCGCGTGTATACTAAAATAAGTGTATCGTATGTACACAGTGCGTCTCTTGGTTTACTTTGTTTGATTCTTTGAGTGTTGAAAGGAGGACAATCCATGAAAAACGTGTTGCGACTATTTCATTTGATGTTGGCGTTGACGCTGCTGGCGATTTCCATTCCCCATACCCCGCGCGTCGCCGCCGCTGTAGAGCGGGCTGCCAGCCCGCTGGCTCCCGCCGCCACGCTCGGCTGGGAACTGATTGTGCCAGATTATACGCGCATGTGGCGCTCACTCAACTACGCCGCCGATCACACTCTCTACATCACCACCGACCAGGACATGCGTCGTTCCACCGACGAAGGCAACACCTGGACGACGCTCTTTGCAACGACGCCGTACTCCGAATACCTGCACATCAGTTCGATGGCGTGGGATCCGGGTGCGACAGCGTCGCCCACGCTGTTCGTTGTGCGGAATATCGGCTATGCCTATGGCGAGGTCTTTCGCTCAACCGATGACGGCCTTACCTGGCAGACCGTTCTCTCCACGCCGCCCAATACGCTGCTCTACGACATCGCTGCCGTGCGCGATGCCGGCGGCAACCTGGTGGTGTTTGCTGTCGGTTTCTCGCCCGATGTGCCAGCCGTGTGGCGCTCCACCGATGGCGGCGACACGTGGGCGCTGGCGGACACTGGCTTATCTAACTGGACGGATTTGTACCGCATCTTCCCGTCGCCGAATTTCGCCGCCGACAGCACTGTCTATTTGACCGGTTATGGGCCGGCCCGGCGCTCGACCGACGGCGGTCTGACGTGGGAGCAGGTTGTCATCCCCTGGGTGGACATCGTGCGCGAGGTGGTCTTCTCGCCGGACTACGCTACGGACGGAACAATATGGATGAGCTACTTCTTCGTCGAAGGCAGTGGCGAGGACGACATCCCGCCCAACGGCATCGTGCGTTCCACGGACTTTGGCGCGACGTGGCAGAAGGTGAATGACGGCCTGCATGTAGATTACCTGGACGGTTGGATTATAGGATTTGACGTCTCGCCGGACTATCCCGCTGATCCCTCGCTGTATGCCGTCCAGCGCACGCTGCAATATGATGCGACGCCGTGGATGTTCTACCGCTCGCCCAACGGCGGGGAGCGGTGGTGGATGCAGGGCCTTGCGCCAGAGGCGACGCCCAAAGGACTGATCGTCGCCTCGCGCAATCTGTTCTTCCTGCCCACGGTTGACGGCCTGTACCGGCTGCGCAACAACGCCTGGGAGTGGCTCGTCAACGGCAACGCGGAACTTGATGAGGGCTGGTCTTTCCCCATCACTCCAGCGACGGCGGGGTATTCGACGGCGCAGAAGCACAGCGGCGCGCGTTCTATGCTTCTGGGGATCATCGGGACGGCGAACGTGTTCTCGTACTCGTCCGTGCGCCAGCGGGTGACGTTGCCCGCGACGGCGACTGCGGCGCAGGTGACGTTGTGGCTCTATCCCACTTCCACCGAAGCGCAGCAAGCCGCGTTTGCGCCAGAAATGTCCGCCGCACTAACTGGCGTCGCGCCCGCCGCGCCTGCTGCTGGCGATGCGCAGTTCATCTTGATTATGGACGATCAGGAAAACATCCTCCAACGCTTGCTGTGGACGTTGGACAACAGCCGGACGTGGAAGTCGTACACCTTCGACTTGCGCGCCTACATCGGCAAGAGCATCTGGCTGCACTTTGGCGTGCTTAACGACGGCGTGGGCGGGATAACCGGCATGTACGTGGATGATGTTGCGCTGACCGCCGCCGAGCCAGTCCCCGCGCCAACGCCGCCGCCCGCCAATCCTGGCGCAATCGGCGAGGATTTTCTCCTCACCGACGCCGCCAGTCATCAGAGCGTCCCGGCGTTGGCCTTCAACCCCGAAGATAACGAATTCCTGCTGGCCTACCGGGATTCGCGCATCAACAGCCTGCCCGACATCTACGTGCAGCGGGTGCGCAGCGACGGGCACTTGCTCGGCGACGCCGTCGCTGTGACCAACGACGCCGCCATCCAGGACTACGCGCGCGTCGCCTATCTCCCGGCGGCGGATCGCTACCTGGTGGTTTGGACGGACAATCGCCACATCACGGACACGCCCGATGTGTACGGCCAACTTGTGCGGCGCGATGGAACGCTCGACGGCGGCAATTTCCCGATTGCCGTTTATGCCGGTGGGCAAGTCAGCCCGCGCGTTGTAGCGGGTGCGGACGCCTTTCTGGTGGTGTGGGGCAACGCCGAAGGCTGGACTTCGCGCGTGCAGGGGCAGCGGGTGAGCGGAACCGGCGCGTTGCTCGGCGCGCGCTTTGATATCTCCGATGGAACAGCCTGGGCTGGACAGCCGGATGTCGCGTATCGCCCGGCGGTCAACCGCTACCTTGTCGTCTGGGCCGACACACGCGGCGTGGATCAGGACATCTACGCGCAGCAGGTGTTGCCCGATGGGACGTTGGCGGGCGACAATATCCCCGTAACGAACGCGCCCAACGTCCAGGAATGGCCGGTCGTCGCCGCCGGCGGCGTGGATGACGCGGCGCTTGTCGCCTGGGAAGATTCGCGCAATCGCACCGACTATACGTCCCAGAAGGATATTTACGGGCAGCGTTTCAAGCCGGGCGATACCTTCCTCGGCATTGACATCCCCATCAGCGCGCAACCGGAGTATGAAGAGGCGCCCGTCATCGGCGTCTGGGAGACGGCCGGCGGCAGCGTGTTCTTCGTCGCCTGGGAAGCGCGGGTAGGGCGCGGCGATCTGCGTGGGCAGCGCGTCGCCGCGACCGGCAGCAAGATCGGCGCGCCGTTTGTGATGAGCGACGACCCATACACGCAAGCGCGCCCGACCCTGGCGGTGGCGCGCACTGCGCCGCAGCCGGTGGTGTTGGCGGCCTGGGAGGATTATCGCACCGAAATCCCCGGCATCTACGCGCAACGCCTGGACGCCAACGCCCTCAAGGTGGGGCTGCCCATCGGCCTGACGCCGCTGGACGGCTTGCAAGCGCGCCCGGTGATCGCCTACAGCGCCACGGCAGATCGTTATCTGGCGGCCTGGCATCAGGTGGATTCAGGTGGCTCACGGATCATGGCGTACAGCGTCCGCGGCGACGGCGCGCTGGCCTGGCGTCCGTTCACGGTCACGGTGGGCCTCCAGACCCCCGACCTGGCGCTGGATGTTGCCTGGGACGCACTCAACGACCGCTTCCTCATTGTGTGGAGCGACATTGCGCCGGCAACGGTTGATGATTTTAATATCTACGGGCAGATCGTCACACTCGATGGCGACCTGGTGGGCGACAAGTTTGCCATCTCGTCTGCGCCCGGCCAGCAGCACGCGCCCGTGGTCGCTTTCAGTCCAGAGTTGGAGCGCTATCTGGTTGTCTTTGAGGGTGTGGACTCGTTCTACCAGATGACGAACCTGTATGGACAGCTTGTGGCGACGGATGGCGCGCCGCTGCTGACGGATGTAAACACAAACTTTTTGATCACCATGCCCGGCGCGTCGCGGATGGCGCGCTATCCCGATGTGGCTTACGACGCTGACAGCCGTACCTTCTTCGCCGTTTGGCAGGATAACCGGGCTGATCCGGCGGGATGGGATGTTTACGGGCGGCGGGTGGATGGCGCGACCGGCACGTTGATGGCGCCGGAGTTTGCTATCGCTGCCGCTGCTAATCACTTCGAGACGCTTCCGCGCTTGGCGGCGGGGCCGGCCGGGCGCTATCTCGCCGTCTGGCAGGACACTGTGGCGGGAGTGGATGGCGCGCCGGATGTGATGGGGCGTCTGCTCAATGTAAATGGCGCTGCGGTTTCGGCGCTGCTGCCGATTGCCACGGAATCCGCCTACGCCGAGAATGCGCCGGTCGTCGCGTATAATGCCAGGGCCAGGAGTTTCCTCGTCGCCTGGCACGGCGCGCCGCAGAGCGAGGCTGGATACGCGCCGGATATCTACGCGCGGCAACTGGATGCCCAGGGCGGACTGACCACTGCGGTGTTGCCTGTCGCCGTCGCCGCTGACTCGGCGCGCCTGTGGCCCGGCATCGCTGCGCGCGATGGGCATACGGAGTGGCTGCTGGCCTGGGAGGATGGCCGCGCCGACCCTGGCGCAGAGCGCGTCGGCGTGTACGCACGCCGCCAGCAGGCGATGTGGTTTATCTATTTGCCGCTGGTGATGCGCAATCGTTAGCGGTTGTAGGCTTGAAAAGCCGGGACACAGTCCCGGCTTTTTCATTTTGCCTCTTGACAAATCGTGCAACTATATTACAATATAATACGTAATACAATTACGGGTAATTAAAAAAGAGTCAATCTTTGTAAGGAGGAAAACAATGACTGAAGAGAAGCGTGTTGAAGAAGTGGTGGAGGAAACCCCAGTCGTAGAAGAAGGGGAAAGCGCTGAAAAGCACGAGGCCAAGAAGCCCGCGTCGGCGACATTCAAGGATGCGTTAAAGCAGGTTGAGACGTTCGGCCAGGCGTTGAGCGACGCCTTGCAGGCGCGCGGGAACGTTGTGATGGTGCGCGTCAATGACGAGGCGCTGGCGCATCTGGATATGCTGGTGGATGCCGAAGTCACCAAGAGTCGCTCGGAGAGCGCGGCGTTCCTCATTGCTGAGGGCATCAAGGCCAATCAGAGCTTGTTCGACAAGATTGGCAGCATCACGCAGCAGATTTCCGAGTTGCGTGAGCAACTGCGCAAAGAGGTCAAGCTGGAGCCAGAAGCCTAGCTTTGAGCCAATCAATCAAGACGATTAAGGAGGGAAAAACAATGGATGAGGAAAAAGTTGTAGATGTTGAGGTTGTTGAGACGCCCGCAGCCCCGGCGGCGGCCACGGTCACGTTGCCATCCTTCAACAAAGTCGTTGATGAGACGGCGAAAGTGATGGAGTCGTTGGGCAAGGCGCTCATCAAGGCCGCGCAGGACGTTTCTAACCTGATGGTCGTGCCGGTGGACAAGGTCACGCGCGCGCAGTTGGATTTGCTCGTCGAGGCTGGCGTCGCTCCAACCCGCACCAAAGCCGCAGCCAGCCTGCTCAAGGAATCTGTGGAGAACCGCAAGGAGATCTTCGACAAGATCGAGAAAACCCGCTCGCAGATTGAGACCTTGAAGCAGCAGCTCCACTCGTTGGTCGGCAGCGCGAGCTAACGTTCGGGTGTGCGTATCGCTACAGACGGCTCCATTAGGAGCCGTCTGTATTTTTGTATCGCTCTCTTCACGCAGCGCCTCCGTCTCGGGGGCGCGCAACTCCACATCAGGCTGCCACAGCCCGTTACCGAGACGGGAACGGGAGCGCGCCCTTCCCCCTATGCTCAGCGCCCCCTGTCTCGGGGGCGCGCAACTCCACATCAGGCTGCCACAGCCCGTTACCGAGACGGGAACGGGAGCGCGCCCTTCCCCTCATGCCACGCTCAGCGCCCCCCGTCTCGGGGGCGCGCAACTTCACATCAGGGCCACAGCCCGTTCCCGAGACGGGAACGCGCCCTTCCCCTCATGCCACGCTCAGCGCCTCCGTCTCGGGGGCGCGCAACTCCACAGCTGCCACAGCCCGTTCCCGAGACGGGAACGGGAGCGCGCCCTTCCCCCTATGCTCAGCGCCCCCCGTCTCGGGGGCGCGCAAGGCGCATGGGGCGCTGTTTATGCCTCGACATTCTTGTCATCACTGCCCACATGGCTGAGTGGTTGCGCGGCGGCTTTTATTTTGGCTTTCTGGCGGCGAGTTTTCTGTGGTTGCGGCGCCGGCGCGACGGTCGCCGGGAAGGGATCGAGATCAAACAACATCGCGTAGACGTACCGTCCAACAACCCGCAGCGAGGCGATAGTTGGCGCAGCAATCGCCATCCCTAGCACGCCGCCGATTTCCAGCCCGATGATGATGCCCAAAATAACGACGACAGGGTGCAGCCGGATATAACCGCCGATGATGTTGGGGATGAGAAAATTCGTGTCGAGCTGGATGTAGGCGAAGTAAACGCCAAACACGAGTAAGGCGAAAGCTAACGGCGGCAGCGGTAAGTAGGTGGAGCCGTAGAAGATCGCCAAAAGCACGGCTGTTGTTCCCCAGATCGTGTTGCCGATGCTGGGCAGCAATTCCAATAAGCCGCCCCACACGCCGAGCAGAATCGGCTGCGGCAAGCCCAAAATCGCGCTGGCTACGCCGAGGAGCACGCCCACGATCAAGCAGAGAGTGAGTTGTCCGCGAAAGAACGAGGTCCACACCTTGCCGATTTCCGCCACGATACGCCGGAAATCGTCCCGGTAGGTCGGCGGCGCGAGATTGAGGAACCACCCGACGAATTTCTCGGCGTCGCGGGTCAGGTAAAAGCCGATGACTAGCGAGAACGCAGCGAGGAATCCGGTGCGCGCTGCGCCCATCACAACGCCAATCGCGCGCGTGGCTGTGCGGGTGATCCAGGTGGTCAAATCCGCCGTTAATTGCCCGATCACATCGCTGATGACGATGGTATAGCCCATAAACTCGATGTCATCAATGGTCACTTTGTTGAGATACTGGATGAGATCAATCAAATCGTTTTGCACCAACAGGATTTGATTGACCACCTGCGGCCCTAGCAGCAAGACGACGGGGATAATCAAGGCGACGAGGATGAGATACACAAGCAAAGTCGCGGTGCTATGCGATGAATGGATGGTTTGGCTTAAGCGGTGGGCGATAGGATAGAAGATGAGGGCCATAATCGTCGCCACTAATAGAGGAATCACGATGACGCGGAACAGGTAGAAGAAGACGCCGAAGAGCACGATCAGGACAATGACCACCACCATTTTGGTTGTCGCGCTCCACCGTGGAGCAGGCTGACACGCTTGTGTGTCTGTATCAGGCTCCATATTTGATTCTCCTTATCCAATCAGCAGGGCATGTTTGTTGAGCCAGGTCAGTACCTTGCCGGGCAAATCGTTGCGGGTAGTGCGGTTGACCTCCCACAGCGTCACCTGCGCCAACGCCTTGAAGACGTTGCTTTCGGGATGGGGGTGGCTCATAATGGTTCCCAGAACGGGTGTGGGTCCTAAAATTGCGAGCATCACCGCATCGCAAAAAGCGCGCGAGTACAGTTCCATGGTCCCGATCTCGTCCACAACCACCAACTTTTTCTCCTGGATGGCGCGTTGCAGCGCAGCGACGCCTACCCGTTCCAACGCCGTGACATCCACGCCGTAACGTCCCACGCGCGGCGCTTTGGGATCGCGCAGATCCACATGGGCGATGGTTGTCTCCTTGCCATCCAGTGTGATCAGCCGAAAGCCCTTCCGCCCACCAGGGCCGACAATCTCCTCGGTGTAGAACCCGCCCGCCTTATTTCCCAACTGCGCGACGACGTTGCGGATGATCGTCGTCTTTCCAATGCCGGGATGCCCGGTCAGCAACAACGTTTTTCCCATATTCTCTCCAATTGGCCTGTTTACGGCTTGGAGTATAATGCGAGACAGGTTAAGATGCAAGGGGGGAGTAGGGGAGTACTCGACGCTGATTCTTGATTCTTGATTCTTGACTCTTGATTCGCTCATTCTTGAAGGGGGCTACATGCGTATTCTGATTACTGGCGGGGCGGGGTTCATTGGATCGCATTTGTGCGACCGGTATCTGGCGGAGGGTCACGAGGTCATTGCGATGGATAACTTGAGCACGGGAAGTACGGATAACATCGCGCATCTGGCGGGGCATCCGCGTTTCTCGTTCATCAAGCATAACGTAACGCAGTACATTTACGTCGCCGGGCCGCTGGATATGGTGCTGCACCTCGCTTCGCTGCCCAGTCCGGTGGACTACTTGAATTTCCCCATTCAAACGCTCAAAGTGGGGGCGCTCGGCACGCACAACACGTTGGGATTGGCGTTAGCCAAGCAGGCAAAATTCCTGCTGGCCTCCACTTCCGAAGTTTATGGCGATCCGCTGGTGCATCCACAGGACGAGACCTATTGGGGCAACGTTAATCCGGTGGGGCCGCGCGGCGTCTACGATGAGAGCAAGCGCTTCGCTGAGGCGTTGACGATGGCCTATCACCGCTACCATCACGTGGACACACGCATTGTGCGCATCTTCAATACCTACGGGCCGCGGATGCGCGCCGACGACGGGCGCGTAGTGCCGAACTTCATCTGCCAGGCGTTGCGCGGCGAACCGCTGACGGTCTACGGCGACGGCTCGCGCACGCGCTCGTTCGGCTATGTGGATGATCTGGTGGAAGGCATCGTGCGCCTGATGGCGACCGACGTTGAGGGGCCGGTGAATCTCGGCAATCCCGTTGAGTTGACGATCCTCGAATTTGCCCGGCTGACGCTCGACGTGACCGGCAGCGCGTCTGAGATTATCTTTGTCCATCCCACCGATGAACGAACGGCGGATGACCCCAAACAGCGTTGCCCCGACATCAGCAAAGCGAAAGCCGCATTGGGATGGGAGCCGCGCGTCCCGGTGCAGGAGGGGTTGCGTAAGACGGCGGATTACTTCCGCGTGAAGTTGGGCCTGGCGTGATGCGCTACGTGCTCAGTGTGTTGGTCTACGTGCAGCGCGGCGACGAAGTGCTCGTGATGCGCCGCAACAAGGAGCCGAACCTGGGGCTGTGGATCGCGCCAGGCGGCAAGGTTGAAGTCGGCGAGTCTCCGCACGAGACCGCGCGCCGCGAGATGTTGGAAGAGACCAGCCTGGTCGTGGGTGATTTGCGTCTGCGCGGATTCTGCACGGAAGTCTCTCCGCTGCCGGATTGGAACTGGATGCTGTTCATCTACACCACCCGCACCTTTTCCGGCGTCGTGCAACCCGACCTGCGCGAAGGTGATTTTGTCTGGATGCCGGTATCAACGTATCTGAACGATCTGCCGATCCCGCAGGCCGATATGATCTTCGCGCCGCGCGTGCTGCAGATGGATGAAGGCGTCTTCCAGGCAAAGTTTGTCTACAATGAGGCGTTGAAGTTGGTGACGTGGACGGAATATCCGGGTTAGGACGGCTGCGGCGTGCTACTGCGCCCGCGTGGATGTTCCCGGTGGCGCTGGCGTTGGTTGGCGCGGTGTGGGGTATGCTTCTCACGCAACTCTCGCTGTGGGACGGCTTGTTACTGACGACGCTGGTTTTCGTCCTCGTGGGAAGCGTGTGGGAACCGCTCGTTGGCGTTGGCGCGGCGCTCTTCCTGGGGCCGCTGCAGGCGTGGCTGCGCATGGAGCTGCCGCAGATTCCGCCGCTCATCGGCCAAATCGTCTTTCTGTTGACGGTAGGCGTTTGGATCACCCGCGGCTTGCTGCGCCGCGACCTCCACATCCCGTTGCCGCCGTTGCTCCTGCCGCTGCTCGGCTTTATGGGTGTGGCGTTGCTCTCGCTCTGGCAGCCTGCCGACGCATGGACGGGCCTGTTGGAATGGGGCAAGTGGGGGCAGATTGTGGTGATGTTCCTGCTGGTCTACGACCGGTTGGTGGGGACGGATGGACGCCGGCGCGTGATCCTGGTGCTGGCGTTGCTGGCCGGCGTCGCAGTGTTCCAGGCGCTCGTCGGCCTATGGCAGTTCGGTCTCAGCGAAAACCTGCCAGAACATTTCGCCATCAACGCGCGTTTCTTTCGCGCCTACGGCACCTTCGAACAACCCAATCCCTACGCCGGCTTCCTCGGTCTCGTCGGCGCGCTCCTGGCGGGCATTGTCCTCTCGCTCGTGTGGGACTGGCTAACCCGAATCATGAATCATGAATCACGAATCATGAATCACGTTTTACGCTCTACGTTTTATGCTTTACGTTTTACGCCTTACAAATTTGGCCTGCTTTTATTTGCCCTGGTCGCTGTCGTCTCTGGCCTGCTGGCCTCGTGGTCGCGGGGGGGGTGGATGGGGTTCGGGGCGGCGTTGCTGGCTATCGTTGCTTTATTGCCGCGCCGCAGCGTGTGGGGCGTGACGTTGGTAGCTGTGGTGATCGTCGGTGGACTTGGCCTTTACGCAGCCGATTTGCTGCCGTCTTCGATTGCCGTGCGCTTGACCGGCTTCCTGGAATACACGCGCTTTGCGGATGCGCGCGGCGTGGGCATCAACGACGCGAACTACGCCGTCCTCGAACGTATGGCGCACTGGCAGGCGGCGCTGGCGATGTGGCGCGAGCGTTTCTGGCTCGGCGTGGGCTTCGGCTGCTATGAACCGGCCTATCCTGCCTACCGGCTTATCAATTGGCCCTTCGCCCTGGGACATGCGCACAACTACTACCTCAATCTTCTGGCTGAGACGGGGATTTTGGGATTGGGCGCTTATCTGGTATGGCTTGGCAGCGTGTTTGTGCGTCTGTGGCGCGCGTTGCGTCGCGTGCGGGGGATGGCGCGCGGCATAGCGGTGGGGCTGATCGGCGCATGGATGCACTTTGCCGTCCACGATCTTGTGGACAACATTCTCGTGAACAATGTGCATCTGCACCTGGGGGTGCTGTTAGCCCTGAGCGCATGGGTTGTGGAGCAAGGGATCGGGAGAGCAGGAGGGAAGTATGAAAGAGATAGCGCCGGAATATGCGATTAAGGTATCGTATCCACTGGAGCGATTCCACGCTTACCAGGGCGACACGAACGACTGTGGCGCGTATTGCATCGCCATCGCCAGCAATAGTCTGTACAACATCCCGCTGGTGAACGCGGCTGCGCTGGCAAGCGAATTGAGTCGGCGCGGCCTGCCGGATCGTATCCCCGGTTGGGTGCTGTTCCCCTGGGGCGTCGTGGGGACATTCCGCCGTTTGGGATTGCGCGCGCGCTGGCGTGTTGGCGCGCGTCTGCCCCGGCTTTTCGATAACGTGCGCCGCAACCTGATCACCATCGTCATTCTGGGGGAGCCGCTTCGTTTTGTGAATCGAAAATGGGAAGGGTGGTCGCACTACAAAATCCTTACCACCTGGGAACCCGAACGTGAGCTAGGATTTGTTGATCCGGCGACATCCAATGCTACAGGGATGACCTGGCAGACGCTTGAAGAATTCCGTCGCCAGTGGACGTGGATGGGGCGGCAGATCATCGAAGTGTGGGGGCCTTGAAATGCCGGAGTCTTGTCCAAAATGTGGCAATATGGTTGCCGACGGAACGGTACGCTGTCCGGCCTGCGGGGCGCGGGTTCAACCGCGTGTGATGGACGAAAAAACCGGCTTCACATGGGCCGATTTTTTCAACTACAGTCTATTTACGTTGCTCATTCTGATCGCCGCTATCGCCATACCGGCAGTGACGGCGTTCCTCTGTCTCCATTTTATCTTGCGTTAGTTGCTCGCTACGACATTCCCTTGACGTGCTTCCCCAGTTGCACCAGCCGGCTGGACATAGCGTAATCCGGCACTTGAAAGTCCTCGCTCAGTTGTTGGAGGGTGACCAGGGGACGCCACGCGGCCTTAGCGACCCACTGTGCTGGGATGAGCAAACTCGCGGCGAAGTATCTGGCGGCATCGTTGCTGTAAGGATAATCTTGTTCCCAATCGGCGCTGGCGCGGCAGATCTCGCGGTACAACAAACGCGCCATCGCCATCCGGTATTCGTAACGGTGTTCGCCGATCCCAAAAACGAGCGATAGGTCGCTGATATCCACGCTGCTCAACCCTTCCGGCGGATCAGAAAGAATCTTCTCCACTGGGATGGGAGGGCGTTTGAAGTTGTAATGCTCCACCAATTTGATTGTCAGCTCTTCGATACGTTGTTGGTCGTTGGTTGATAGCGCCACCGTAATTCCCTCCACCGCGTGCTAGGTCTTGTGCAAAGCTTATTATAGCTTCTCCCTGAAAACTTACAAGATTAACCGCTCCGTCCGAACTGCCTGATCAACTGTTCCACCGAAATTTGCACAATGGTTGGCCGGCCATGAGGACAGGTGCGGGGATTGGCGGTTTGTTCCAGATCACGCACCAGGCGCTCCATCTCCTCGCGCGAGAGGACCTGCCCGGCCTTGACCGCGGCGCGCTTGCAGATGCGCCGTATCAGCATCTCTTCCAGCGCGGTGTGAATGGGGGATGGCTCGTCGGCGCTGGCTGCGATGTCAGCCAGCAGGTCGCCGGGTGGCAGATGAAGGAGCAACGTGGGCAACGCGCGCACCAGGAATGTGCCCGGCCCGAACGATTCAACCGCTAACCCTAGCGCGTGCAAGGCGGGCAGCAACGCTTCGAGATCGGCGGCTTCGGCGATGGGCAGCGACACGGTCTCCGGCTCCAGCAGCGGTTGCGCTGCGATTTTGCCCTGCATCCACTCGGATACCATGCGCTCGTAGAGGATGCGTTCGTGGGCAGCGTGCTGATCAATCAGATAGATGCCATCAGGCCCCTCGGTGATGATAAACATCGTGGAAACCTGCCCGATGACGCGCAATGGTGGCAATGTGGATGCCGCCCCCACCGGTCTCGGCGATACGTCCGGCGGCGAAAGTGGCGCCCCGGAGATGAATGTCGGCGGCGATAGAATTTCGCGGCGGGCGGTGGGTTGGGGCAGCGCGATTTGTCGCGTTGTCGGGCTTAAGGCGGCCAGACGCGCGCGTGTGGTTGCTTCCGCCGGCGTGGAAGCTTCCTCCTCAACCGGTTCCAGCGCCGGAACCTGCCAGGCGGTCGCTGCTGGCGACTCGTCCATCACCGTGGCGCGGACGGCGCGTTGCACGGCGCGGAACACGGCGTCGCCGTCGCGGAAGCGCACCTCTGTCTTGGCGGGATGGACGTTCACATCCACATCCTCGGCGGGCAAGGTCACGCTGACAAAGGCGACGGGAAAGCGTTTGACCGGCAGCAGCGTGTGGTACGCCTGGATGATGGCGTAGGTCAGCCGCAAATCCTGCACCCAACGCCCGTTGACGAAGAGTGTCAGGTAGCCGCGATTGGCCCGGTGGACGCTCGTAGGGCCGACAAACCCGCTCACGCGGATGGTCTGCGCGTCGGTGAGTGTGGCCGGGATCGCCAGCAAGCTGGTGCCCAGGTCCATCCCGTACACACTGAGCAGAGCTTCCAGCACATGGCCGTTGCCGGAAGTGGACAGAACCTCTCGTCCGTCGTGGCGCACAGAGAAAGCGATGTGCGGATAGGCAATCGCATAGCGGGTGATGAAAGCGTCAATGTGGCTGCGCTCGGTGCGTTCGGATTGGAGGAATTTGCGCCGCGCGGGTACGTTGTAGAACAAATCCTCGATGAGCAGATCGGTGCCGCGCGGGCGTCCCACAGCAGCCCGCGCAACGATACTGCCGCCTTCGATACGCACGCGCGCGCCGACCGTTTCGTCGGTATGCCGGGTGGTGCAGGTCACGCGGCTCACGGAGGCGATGCTGGCGAGCGCCTCACCGCGAAACCCTAGCGTGGCGATGTGTTCCAGATCGTCTGCGGTCTCCAACTTACTCGTCGCGTGGCGGCGGAACGCCAGTTCGATCTCAGCGGCGGGGATACCCGTTCCGTCGTCATAGACACGGATTGCATCACGCCCACCGCTGCGCGTCTCCACCTCCACACGCGCCGCGCCCGCATCCAGGCTATTTTCGACCAATTCCTTGACGACGGAGGCCGGGCGCTCGACGACCTCACCCGCGGCGATGCGGGCGGCGACATCTTCAGACAAGAGCCGGATCGCCATACGCCTTATCGTCTCTCCGGCAGGCGGTAAGATTCCGGGGTCTCCAGTGGATGATTGGACAGCATCGTGATCGGATTGAGTGGATAGTAATTGTCCACAGTCAGACGCACGATGTTGTTGTAGGGTTGTCCAGACATCTCATGGTTTTCCAGAATCGCGCCGTAAGTCGTCGCCGCGTTGAACGAATCCACCTGCACGTAAAGAATATCGCCAGCCCGGAGCGCCACCGGCAGACGGCTGTAATTGGTTTTATAGTAGATGTCGTACAGGAACAGCTCGCGTGACTGGCCGGGATTGATGGGCAAAGCTTCACGATCTACTCCCCAGGCCGCGCCGTAAGGCGCAATCGGATCCCAGGTCTGGTTCACGTGGGTGGGCGCTGGTGAGGGATTGATATACAAATCCACCCAGAACCCCAGCGCTGTCGTCACAGGAGTTTGTCCCTGGTTCTTGATGGTGATGACGATCCCTTTGTCTGCCGACAGCGCGACGTTATCCACGATGAGGTCCGGGCCGGTGGCGTATTTCCGTATCACGAGCGGCAGGTAGATGGTGGGCCATCTGACGCTGCTGCTTACCGAGTCCGCGTTGTTGTCCGGGGTGGGGTCTATGCCATTCGCCCCATCGTCGGACACTGAGGCGCTGTTTGTCAGCACCATATTTTCAGGGACGCCAGCATTGACCTGCACCGTGAGTGTGCGCACGGCCTGTTCTCCAACGCTGAGCGCGAAGGGCGGCCAGGTCACGACGCCCGGTGTGCTCTGCGCGCCATCGTCCGATGCGCTGACGAATTGTGTGTTGGCTGGAAGTGTATCCACGATGCCAACCCCCGTTGCGCCCTGTGAACCGGTGTTCTCAACGTGGATAGTATACACTAGCAAGCCGTTGGGATAGATGGTGGCTACATTCACTGTTTTATCGAGAACCAGGTCCGGCATTGCGCCGACGGCGTTGACATCAACGGCGCGATTATCTTCGGGATGCAGGTCTGGGCCGTGCGTGCCGTCGTCGCCTACGTCAACGGTGTTGGTGATGTGTGTCACACCGGCCGGCAGCGCGCCGTTGACGACAACCGTTAGGGTGCGAGTAATGGTCTCATCGAGCGCCACTTGCGCGACGGAGGGCCACGTCACAATGCCGGGGATCGTCTCTGCGCCGCCATCTGAGGCGGAAACGAAAATGACATCCACGGGCAACGTGTCGGTGATCCGCACAGTGGTCGCGTTTTGCGTGCCCTTGTTCACGACGGTGATGGTGTAGATGAGTTCCTGTTCCGGCAGCACGGCGCTGACGCCGTCACTCTTGCTGGCAATGAGATCAGGCCGCGTGATGATGGGCGTGACCGTGGTTGCGAAGTTATCGCTCGGGTTGGCATCTGCGCCGTTTGCGCCGTCATCGCCGATGCTCACGTGATTGGTGATCTCGGTGACGTTGATCGGGAACGGCAGCACCACATTCACCGCAAAACGCAGTGTACCGCCGTCAATGACATCCCCAAGTGTATAAGTGCACACCGTACCGGCGGGCGCGCCGTGGGCGCATGTCCACCCTGGACTGCTGGTTAGCGCGTTGAATGTCGTGTAATCGGGTACAGTCTCGGTGATGAGCACACCGCTGGCGACCTGGTCGCCGGTGTTGTCGTAGGTCAGCGTGTAGACGAGCGTCGCGCCGGGTTTCGCCGCGGCGCCGCCGTCATCTTTGGTGATCACCAGATCAATGGTTGTGCTGACAAGGGTGACGCTGTCGGCGGTATTGTTGGTGGGATCGGTATCCGCGCCGTTGCTGCCATCGTCGGCGATGCTGGCGGTATTCACGATTTGTCTCACCCCTGAAGGCAGCGGCGCGGCGATGCGCACGGCGAAGAGCACACTACCGGAACTGCCCGCCGCCAGGTCGCCGACCGGGTATGTACACAGCGTCCCGGCGGGCGCGCCGTCGAGACACGTCCAGCCGGGGCTGCTAGCGTTCGCGTTGAAAACGGCGTTCGCGGGCACCGTCTCGGCGATGACCACGCCGGTCGCGCCTTGCACGCCGCTGTTGGTGTAGCTCAACGTGTACGTGATGGTCGCGCCGGGGTAGGCGACGCCGCCGTCTTGTTTGGCCAGGGCCAGATCAGGGGCGGCGATGAGGGTATCGGCGTGGTGCGCGGCGGCGGCGAAGCCGCGGTCATCCGTCGCGGCGGCAGTGTTGATGAGCAGCTCTCGACCGGCGGGGAGGGTGGGGTGGACGGCGACGGTGAGCGTGCGGACGGCGCTGGCGCCGCCGCCGGGCAGGGCGAAGGTCGGCCAGGCGACAACGCCGGGCGTGCTCTCCACGCCGCCAGCGGAAGCGGCGACGAAGGCGACCTCGGCGGGCAAAGTATCGGAGAGGACGACGCCGGTAGCGGCCTGATTGCCGTTGTTGGTCAGCGTGAGGGTGTAGACGACCGTCGCGCCGGGGACAGTGGCGGTGATGGCGTTGGCCTTGTCGAGGACAAGGACGGGGTTGGCATCTACCGCGTCGCTGTCCAGCGCCGTGGCGGCGAAGCCGCGCTGGTCGCGCAGAGTGGCGGTGTTGGTGAGAGCGGTGACGCCGGCGGGGAGGGGCGTCGCCACGGTGACGACGAGGAGGCGGGTCGTGCTCGCGCCGCCGGGCAGGGCGAAGGCGGGCCAGGTGACGAGGCCGGGGGCGCTGACGCTGCCGCCGTCGGAGGCCAGGGCGAAGGTGGTGTAAGCGGGCAGCGTATCGGTCAGCACGATGCCGGTGGAAAGCTGGTTGCCGGTATTGGTGACGACGAGGCGGTAGATGAGTGTGCTGCCGGGCTGGACGACGGTGAGACCATCGTCCTTGGTCAGCAGCAGATCGGGCGCGGCAGAGACGGCATCCACATCCTCGGCGGTGTTGTTGTCCGGGGTAGGATCGGGGCCATTGCTGCCATCGTCGGTCACACTGACAGTGTTGGTGATGAGGTTGGTATCCGCCGGGAAGGGGGTGACGACAGCCACGGTGACCGTGCGCAGGACGCTTGCGCCGCCGCCGTTCAACGCAAAGGTGGGCCAGGTGACGACGCCGGGCGCGCTCTGGCTGCCGCCGTCGGACGCACTGACGAAGGTGGTGTGCGCGGGCAGATAGTCGGTGAGGCGCACCCCGGTCGCCGCCTGAGCGCCGCTGTTGGTGACGACGATTTGATAAGTCAGCGTCGCGCCGGGCGTGACAGTGTCCACCCCATCGGACTTGCTGACGACCAGGTCAGGGGTAGCGGCGATGGGCGTGACCACCGTGGCGCTGTTGTTGGCGGGGTTGGGGTCCGCGCCGTTGCGGCCGTCGTCGGCGAGACTGGCCGTGTTGACCAGCTGCGTCACGCCGGCGGGCAGCGGGGTGACGATGTCCACCGCAAAGAGCGCCTCGCCAGCCGCGCCCGCCGACAGGATACCGAGCGCGTAGGTGCAGGTGGCGTCAGTGCACGTCCAGCCGGGACTGCTGGCGGCGGCATTGAAGGTCGCATTCGCCGGAACCGTCTCGGTGATGAGGCTGCCGGTGGCCTCCTGATTGCCGAGGTTAGCGTAGGTGAGGGTGTAGACGAGCGTCGCGCCAGGCTGCGTGGTCACGCCGCCGTCAGTCTTGGTCAGCGCCAGATCGGGCGCGGCGTCCACGCTATCCACATCCCAGGCCGTGTTATCGCTGAGGTTTACCTCATTGCGTGTCGCCGCGCTGACCGTGTTGGTGATGGCGTCCACGCCAGCGAGCAGCGGCGTATTCACGCTCACAATAACCAGGCGGGTCGCGCGTCCGCCGTTTCCCGCCAGGGCAAAGGCGGGCCAGGTGACGACGCCGGGCGCGCTTTCCACGCCGCCATCCGACGCTGCGAGGAACGTGACGCTGATGGGCAACGTATCGGTGACGAAGACCGCCGCCGCGTTTTGGTTTCCGGTGTTGGTGATGGTGACAAGGTACGCCAGCGTCTCGCCGGGCCGGACGACGGTGCGCCGGTCGTCCTTGCTGACGACAAGATCGGGCGCGGCAGAGACGGCATCCACATCCTCGGCGGTGCTGTTGTCTGGGGTGGGGTCAGGGCCGTTGCTGCCATCGTCGGCGACGCTGGCGGTGTTGGTGATGAGGTTCGTATCTGCCGGGAAGGGGGTGACGACAGCCACGGTGACCGTGCGCAGGACGCTTGCGCCGCCGCCGTTCAACGCAAAGGTGGGCCAGGTGACGACGCCGGGCGCGCTCTGGCTGCCGCCGTCGGACGCACTGACGAAGGTGGTGTGCGCGGGCAGATAGTCGGTGAGGCGCACCCCGGTCGCCGCCTGAGCGCCGCTGTTGGTGACGACAATTTGATAGGTCAGCGTCGCGCCGGGTGTGACGGCGGCTGTTCCGTCGGATTTCCCAATTTCGAGATCGGGCGTGGCCTCAACGGTATCAACATCTTGCGCGGTGTTGTCGTCAGGGTAGAAATCCAGGTCGTCGCTGACGATGGCGGTGTTGGCGATGGTCGCTACACCGGCAGGAAAAACGCTGTCGAGCGTCACCGTCACTACACGAGTGGCGCTTGTGTCGTAGCCATCCAGGTCGAAAGGCGGCCAGACGACGATGCCCGGCTCCGCCTCACTGCCGCCGTCGGACGCATCGTCGAAGGTGGTGTAACCCGGCAGCGTATCGGTGATGACGACGTTATCCGCCGGATGCAAACCTGTGTTGGTTACAGTGATGGTGTATGTCAGAACCGCTCCAGGGACGACGCTGTCTGTGGCGTTGCTCTTGCGGATCGTCAGGTTTGTGGTTGGCGTAAATGTGACGACCGTTGTGGCCGTCACCGGGTGGTTGACGGCGACGCCGCCGGTCGCCGTGATGGTCGTCTGCCCGGCAATCGGAGAAGTCAGTAGCGATGCCGCCTGTCCCGCGCCATTGGTCGCAGCCAAGACGGGTGAAAACGTCCCTGAGCTGGCTGTGAATGAAATGCCACTGCCGCTGCCCGGCGTGAAAAAGCCGCTGATGGTCGCCGTCACATTGATGGAAGCGACGTTGTCTGCCCATTGCGTGGTCGGCGCGGCGGCGACGGTCATGCTGTAGAAATTGATTTTCGCCAGATTGCTGTCATCTGGTTGATGATAGAGCTTCGCCTCGATGACGTCAATCGTTGTGTTTCCCCAATCGTTCCAATAAGCGTTGATGGCGGGATTTGTGGAGGTGACATTTGCGCCGAGCCAGACGATTCTGGCTAATTTGCTGTCGAACGTATTCATCGCGGAGGAGGTTCCGCCGATCACAATTGGATTGAAATCCACCGCGCCTTTGGAATTGTCATTTTTTATCTCGATGGCCGTCCCGTTAAGACCGGCGGCTGTCGAACTTTGGAAACGGTTGTTGGTGACGGTGATTGAGTTTGCGCCGCCTAGCGCGCTTTGCGCCCCGCTGATGGGATAAGCCGTGTTGACGAGAGTGTGCGTAAAGACAGTTGCGCCGTAGGCTGGGAAAAACTCGTTGTTCCCAATAGTTGCACCGCGCGAAGCCGCGCTGAAGATACCCACCTTATGCCCGGCGAAAGTGTTATTGATAACATGGATGGCAACCGGCGCATAATTGTGGCTAATCAGTAAGGACTGTGCGAAGGATGCTGTTGTTGGCACGAACAGGTTGTCGCTGATTACGATAGGATTGGTATTGGTGTAAGCCTCACTGACTTCGACCCCTGCGCCACGGAAACGGTTGCCGGTGACCGTTGTGGTCCCACCGTAAGCGAGTTGGATGAGTGTATCATGGGCCAGACCGAAAACCTCATTGTTCGCCACTGTGCCGTTGACCTGGCGCAGCCAGATGCCGCGTGTGGCGGCGCCCAGCGTGCTGCTACTGATGCTGATCCGGTTGTTCGTAATGACGATGGTTTCCGCAACAGCGGTATTAGTGGAAAGCACCGCAATACCGACTGCATTGGTCGTCAGATATGTGTTGGCGAAAGTTCCACCTGAACCGCTATCCAGGATCGTACAATTCTGCACCGTCAACCGGTTACGATCAATCGCCCGGACTGCTGCCACGGCCTGCGGGCGGTTGACAATGAGGAAAAAACCATCAATTGTGACATCATTGGCGGTCACATTCAGAAGGATGCTATTGGTGCTGGCAGCCGGCGCCGTAATTGTCACTGCGCCGCCAGCCAGGAGAGTGAGGGCTTTGTTGATGGTATTGGTTTGTTGATATATTCCCGGCCTGACGATCACCGTGCCACCCACAGTGACCGAGATAATGCCTTGTCTGACCGTCCTGACGGCGCAGTTGGGCGCTGCGGTCGAAGGGGCGTCGTATTCGCCGTTGCATAACGTGTTGCTGCCGTCGGTGCGCACGTAGATGAGGCTAGGATCGGCTTTTGCCGGTTGGGCTTGCATCGTCAACCACAGTAGCGCCAATCCTAGAGCAGCGATGAGAAAAACCTGCGCCAAACGACGGGCCGGCGATGATAATCTCTCTTTCATCAGCGTATGAACTTTCATAAAGCTCTCCCCTTTATGCGCATACCGGCGGGTGGCGGCGCGGTTATTGTTGTGTGGAAATGTTTGCCTCAGTCAATCCAACTAATATAGGTTGCGCAGAAATCCATTTGGTGCGTGTTGATCGTGTAAGTATATCGTAAAAAACTAACCAACAATACCATTATACTATACTATACCATTTTTGGAAATTTTTACTAACCTTCGTTTGGTTAGAAAAGGTACAGGAATTGACAAATCGCCCGTTCCGATTAGGATAGAAGTCATACATAAAACTCCATTTATGGATTGCAGACAATGTTTGATGGTAGCAAATCAGAAAAAGAGCTAAGACGTTTAGCGAAGCAGTTTGGCGCACTTCATTCGGTCTTGCGCCTGCGTATTTTGACGACATTGGCAGAATGTGACTCAAACGTCAGGGATTTGGAAGTCACATTACGGGTCAGCCAGCCGTTGCTGTCCTGGCATTTGACGCAGCTCCGGCAAGCCGGATTTGTGACAGCAGAGCGGGTGGGGCGTGAGGTTCATTATCGCCTTAACCCTGATGCGTTCCGGGGGCTGGTGGGTAATATCGAAACACTGTTAGGAACATCATCGGTAGATTAGGGGGTGAAGCGGGTGGAAAGGGCAAAAACGAAACAGTACGATTCTTTGACCGATTATTTGCGCGCGCAGGCGACGGTTATCACGCATCCGATTGCGCGGCTGCTGGAGAAATTGGGGATGCATCCCAACACCGTGACAATCATAGGACTTCTCCTCAATATCGGCGCGGGCGCGATCCTTGCCGCCGGACATCTGGTGTGGGGCGGCATATTCTTGCTTATCGCCTCGTCGGTGGATTCGTTGGACGGTGCGCTGGCGCGGGTTTCTGGCGCGAAAAGCCGCTTCGGCGCATTTCTCGATTCGACGCTGGATCGGATCTCCGAGGGGGCATTGTTCTTTGGCCTGCTGATCTGGCTGGTCAATCGAGGCTTGACCCTGGAGATTTACCTCGTTTATCTGATCATTCTGGGCAGTGTGATGGTCAGTTACACCCGCGCGCGCGCCGAGGGCGTTGGATATGATTGTAAAGTCGGCATTCTGACGCGCCTTGAGCGTGTGGTTGTGCTGGGGGCGGGGCTGATTATCGGTTGGGTGCGTCCGACGCTGATTGTCATGGCCGTGTTCACCTGGGTCACGGTGTTCCAGCGCGTCTTTTACGTCTACCGGGAATCCCGTAAAAATCCCTGACGCGGACATCATGGTTTGCGGCGAGACCTCCGGGCCTCGCCGCTTTTGTTATCCGTGTTCTTGGAATATACAGTCCCCTGATTTATGGTACAATTTCCCCGATGAAGACACAAACTTTGGCTCTTCCCTGGCGTTTCGTGATAATGCTGTTCCTCTTGCTCCCGGCGCTGCTGCCCCTCCTCCGTGGAACCGGCCTGCCTTGCACGCACGACAACGTCCTGCACTATTACCGCATCACCGCCATTGACGCGGCGTGGCGTCAGGGATGGGTCTTCTCGCGTTGGGTGCCCAACCTGGCGCTAGGATACGGCTATCCCTTCTTCAACTTCCGTGAGCCGCTGCCGTATCTCGCCGGCGCGTTGCTCTACCAGACGGGCCTCTCGCTGCCGCTGGTGCTGGGGCTGCTTTACGCCGCCAGTTTCATCGCCGCGGCTTGGGGCGCTTACGTTCTGGCGCGCGACCTCTTCGGCGCGTATGCGGGCTGGATCGCGGCGCTGGCCTATGGCCTGGGACCGTATCTGCTGCTGGACGCGCTGCGGCGGGGTAATATGCCCGAATCGGTGGCGCTGGCGCTGCTTCCCTGGCTGATGGTGACGTTCCGGCGCATCATCCTCGGCGGCGGACGCGGCCCTTTCCTCGCCTCGGTGCTGCTGCTGGCGGCTCTGTTTCTGAGCCACAACATCAGCTCATTGCTCTTTGCGCCGCTGTTGGGCGGCTACGTGATCCTGCTGGCGTGGGTCTATCATGCGCGCAAAGCGTGGCCCTGGGCGTTCGCGGCGGCCTTTCTGGGCGTGATGCTGACTGCGTGGTTCTGGTTCCCTGCGTTGACGGAACAATCCACCGTGCAGTTGCACCTCTCGCGCACCACGCGCAACAACGACTTCCATTACAACTTTGCCACGTGGCAAGAGATGCTCTTCACACTGCCCACCCCTTACGATCCAGACTTTCTCAACCCGCCGATGCGCGTACCGCTCGGCGTTGTGCAGACGGCGTTGGCGGTCGCCGGCGTTGTCATCGGCTGGCGGCGTGCGCGCATCCGTGGAGATTCGCAAGATGCGGCGGATGTGCGCGCCAACGAAGTGCGCCTGTCCGTGGTTTTCTTTGCATTGGCGGCGCTCGCCTACCTGTGGATGAGCAGCCCCGGCTCTGTGTGGCTCTGGGAAGCCTTCCCGATGCTGTCGTTCATCCAGTTCCCCTGGCGACTGGTCGGACGCGCCCTGCTTCCTGTCTCCCTCCTCGCCTCCGCCGCTTTCACCGCCTTTCCCTCTTCCCGTCTCCCGTCTCCCGTCTACCGTCTACCGTTCTACATTGCCCTGCTGCTGTTCGCTTTCTTCTCCTGGCCTGACACCTATCCCCCCAAAGGTTACTGCGCGATGGACACACATCCCGACATGGCCGACCTCTACGCCTACGAGCAGGAAGGTTGGATGGGCGTTGATCCTGAGGGTAGCTATTTTCCCGTCTGGGTGGAAGTCCAACCCACGGCCACGGCGCTGGCGGATGCTTTCGCGCGCGGGGAAGAGCCGGAGCGGCTGGATAGGGACGCGCTCCCGGATGGCGCGCGCGTGCTGGCGGCGGATTACCGACCGCTGCGGGCGTCTGTGACCCTCGAAACCCCGGCGGCGTTTCAGGCGCGCTGGCTAAGCTTTTACTTCCCCGGCTGGCGCGTTGACATTGACGGCGCGCCGGTTACGGTTGCGCCGGAGGAGGACACCGGGCTGTTGACCTTTGCCGTGCCCGCTGGTAAGCACACTCTCAACGTGCATTTTCGAACGACGCCCGCGCGGCGGTGGGTGAGCCTTGTTTCCGTAGCCGCCTTACTCGTGTTTGGCCTGGCGGCGTGGCGCATCAATGCTACTGCTGGCGCGCCTAACAGCAGTCAAGCAGAAGACTCACTCGCCACTCGCCATTCGCCACTCGCCTCCCTCTGGGCGCTGGCTTTGTTCGCCATCATAACGCTCGCGCTCAAATTGCTGCTCGTGGATCAGGTCGCCAATCCCCTGCGGCGTTCCCGGCTGGCGACGGGCGCGCTTCCCGAAGTGACCACGCCTTTGCCGCAGCCCTTTGCCGGCGGATTGGCGCTGCTGGGTTACGACAGCGCATCCCGCGAACTTTCCGCCGACGGCGAAGCGCAGATTGACCTGCTGTGGCAGGCCCGCGAGACCCCGGCGGTGGAATACTATGCCGTCGTCCTGCTCACCGGCGCGGATGGGCGGTATTGGAGTCCCGCCGGGACGCTGCGCCCGCGCGGTTACGAGCCAACGCCGCCTACGACAATGTGGCTGCCGGGACAGTACGCCTACGATCCACACATCGTACAACCGTTGCCCGGAACGCCGCCGGGCGAGTACAATATCGTCGTTGGCCTGTTCGACAAAGCTACTTTGGCTCCGGCTTCTGTCCTCGGCGCGGATGGCAATCCCGCCGGGCCAGATCTGACGTTGGGCGCGCTAGTCATCACGTCGCCGCAGACGCAGCCTGACTTGCGGGCGTTGGACGTTCCCGCCGACGCCGTTTTGCGGCGCTGCGGCGCGCTGGGGTTGTGGGCGATGACGGCGGATCGCGTGCGCGCCGCGCCGGGCGAAATCGTCGGCTTGCGCTGGGTTTGGGAGGCGACCGAGACGCCGCAGAGCGCATGGCTGGCGCAGTTGACGCTGCTGGATGCTGCCGGAAACGCCGAGCGCGCCTGGGCGTTGCCGCTCTCGGCGGCGTGGTGGCCCACGGATCGTTGGTCGGCTGGCGAGCGGTGGGTGGGCCGGCCTGTGATCCGGCTGCCCGGCGGATTGGAGAGTGCGCGCTATCGCCTGGCGGTGCGCCTGTCCGGCTGCGACGCGGCGCTGGCAGAAGTCCCGCTAGACGTGGCCGCGCCGGAGCGTGTCTGGCAAGCGCCGGATGGCTTGCTCTCTGCCGGTGCGGATTTCGGCGGCGAGGTGCGCCTGCTCGGCTATGCGCTCGATCCGGCGATGCCCGTTGCCGGCGAGACGTTGACCGTCCAACTGGCGTGGCAGGCGTTGGCCGAAATGGAAGCATCGTACCGCGTGTTCGTGCATTTGATCGGCGCTGATGGGCGCGTGTTGGCGCAGAGCGACGGCGAGCCGCTCAACTGGACGCGCCCGACAACCGGGTGGGCTGTCGGCGAAGTCGTCGTCGAGACGCGCACACTCGCCGTCCCGGCGACGCTTCCCGCCGGTCAAGCTGTCCTGCGCGTGGGCCTTTACCTGCCCAACGGCCCGCGCCTCATCACCGCTGCCAACGAAGACGCCTTTGTCCTTGCGACTTTCGACTTCTGACTTTCGACTTTCGACTAATGGAGGTATCTATGCGTAGACGTGTGGGGAGCGCGCTGACTGCTATCGCGCTGGTGATTACGCTGTGGTTGATCTGGGAAAAGCTGCGCATTGTGGTGTACGTTCACATGCCCTGGTGGGGATTCCTGCTCATGGCCGTGCTCCTCTTTTTGGCCGTGGATTACATCCTCGACCGGCTCTTCAATCGTAGTTGAACGTCGGCGTATGAAATCTGCGACGAAGTCCTGGGCCGTGGGGCTGTTGATCCTGGCGCTGCTGCTGTTCTTCGCGCCCGCGCTGCAACCCTTGCTGCGCGCCGATTTCACGTGCGGCTACGACAACGTCTTCCACCTCTGGCGCGCCGTGCAGATTGACCATCTGTGGTCGCAAGGCGTGCTGTTTTCGCGCTGGGCGCCGGATATGGCGCACGGTTTTGGTTTTCCACTGTTCCTCTTTATGCCGCCGGGGACGGCGGTGGGGGCGGCGCTGCTGCACTGGCTCGGTCTGGCGTGGCCTGTGGCGTTAAACGCCCTCCTCGCGTTGGGGATGATCGCGGGCGGCTTGTTCATGTTCGCCCTGGCGCGCGATTTGTTCGGCTCGTATGCCGGGATGGTGGCGGCGGTCGGCTACGTCTACGCGCCGTTTCTGGCTTACGATGTTTTCAACCGGGGCAGCCTGTCGGAATCTGTGACCTGGGCCTTCCCGCCGCTGATTTTGTGGGCGCTGCACCGCTGGACGCTGCGGCGCGAGCGTGGCTTTCTCGTTGCGGGCACGTTCGGCCTGGCGGCGTTGATGCTCAGCCACCACCCGTTTGGCTTTCTCTTTGCGCCGCTGTTCGGCTTGTGGGTGTTGCTGGAAGGCTATCTGGCGCGCGACTGGCGTGTGGTTTGGCGCGGCGTGCTGCTCGGCGGATTGGGACTGGGGCTGGCGGCCTTCTTCTGGCTGCCGCCGCTGCTCGAACGCGGGTGGGTGCAGACAGATCGCTTGCTCGGCACGTGGGTCTTCGATTACCACTACAACTTCCTCTCCCTTGATCATGTCTTGGCGTTGCCCCGCGCCGCCGATCCTTATTTGATGAACGACTGGCCGCCAAAGGCGCTCGGCCTGGTTCCCGTGTTGGTTGCGTTGCTGCCAGGGTTGCACTGGAAGCGTCTGTCGCACGCTGGGCGCTGGTATGTGCTCCTGTTGTGGCTGGTGACGCCGGTGTTCACCTTCCTCGTGCTATCGCCGTCGGTGGGATTGTGGGAACGCCTGTCGCTGCTGTCGTACATCCAGTTCCCCTGGCGTTACCTCGGCCCCGCCGCGTTCTGTCTGGCGCTGCTCGCCGGAGCGGGGGTGAGCCTTGCGGCGGACGATGAACCGCGCCGTTTCGCGCCCATCGCCGGATTCCTCGCGTCGCTGGTGGTGACGGCGGGGTTGATCGCGGCCAATCTCGGCTGGTTCTTCCCGACATTCTGCGCAGCGCCGGCAGATACCTCGCCGGCGGCGTTGATCGCCTGGGAACGGGCGACCGACACACTCGGCACGACGGCCAAGGGCGAATACCTGCCGATCTGGGTGGAGCAGATGCCCGACGACGGCGCGCTAGATGCCGCCTATGCCGCTGGTGAGCCTGTCGCGCGCCTGCCGGAGCACGCGCTTCCGCCGGGCGCGACGATCCTCTCCGCCGACTACGGCGCGCTGCGGGCAACGCTTGAATTGGAAACCCCGGCGGCGTTCCAGGCGCGCTATCTCGCGTTCTACTATCCAGGCTGGAAGGCTACCGTAGACGGCGCGCCGGTTGATGTGACGCCGGAGCCGCAGACCGGCCTGGTGACGTTCCCCGTCCCCGCTGGTCGCCATCGCATCGCCGTGTGGTTTGGCGAAACCCCGCTGCGGCTGGTTGCGGATGGCATCTCCGTCCTCAGCCTCGTCCTTCTTGTCGCCCTATTGCTAAAACCGGCGAATGATGAGTTGCGAGTTAAGCGTTGCGAGTTACCAGTTACCAGTTACCAGGCCTCAGTTACGTATCCTCTGGCTGTTGGGTTTGTGGCGGCGGGATTGGCGGTTGTTGCAGTCAAGTTATGGGTGGTGGATCAGAACATCAGCTTGTGGCGCGGCACGCGCTTACAGGCGGATGGGACGCTGGCGGGGATCGAGACGCCGGCGAACATCAACTTCGGCGGGCGGGCGCTGTTGCTCGGCTACGATCTGCCGGAGCAATTCGCTGCCGATGCCGCGCCGGTGGTCACGCTGTACTGGCGCGCGTTGAACCCAGAGGGCTACGACTGGCGCGTGGGGCTGGTCTTCATCGGCGCGGATGGTACGCGCTGGTCGCCCGTAGAATTGCGCGACGCGCGTTGGGCGCGCAATCCGCCGCCGCTCGCGGAGTGGCCGCCGGAGCAGTACGCGCGGATGGACAATCACGTGGATGTGCGACCCGGTATGCCGCCGGGCGACTATACGCTGGCGCTTTCGCTGTTCGACCGGGGCACGCTCGAACCCGCGTCCGTGTTGGGTGCGGACGGCAATCCAGTTGCGCCGGAAGCTGTGCTCGGCCAGGTGCGCGTACTGCCGCCCAGGCAGACGCCGGCCCTGGCAGCCTTGGAGGTGGCGGAGGGCGCGGCGTTACAACGCTGCGGCGCGCTGGGGCTGTGGACGATGACGGCGGATCGCGCGCAGGCTGCGCCGGGCGATGTCGTGGCGCTGCGGTGGGTGTGGGAGACGTTGAGCGCGCCGTCCGTGTCGTTGCTGGCGACGGTGACGCTGCGCGACGCTGCTGGCGACGTGGCGCGAACCTGGTATCTGCCGCCGGCCGCGACGTGGTGGCCCACCGACCAGTGGCAGGCCAACCAGCGCTGGATCGGGCGGCCCATCGTGCGTTTGCCAGGCTCGCTCGATAGCGGCGAGTATACGCTGCGCGTCGGTCTGCCGGGCTGCGACGAACTGGCATCTGTTCCCTTGCGCGTGGTCGCGCCGGAGCGCCGTTGGACTGTGCCGGATGGTTTTGTGCCGCACGATGTTGTGCTGGGTGAGGTCATCCGCCTGGCCGGTGTTACGGTGGAGACCGGGGACGCTGTCACCGTGCGCCTCGCGTGGCAGGCGCTTGCCGAGATGGAAACCTCGTATCGCGTGTTCGTCCACATCGTCGGCGCAGCCGGGCAGACGCTCGCCCAGAGCGACGGCGAACCCGCCGGTTGGACGCGCCCGACGACGGGGTGGGCGGTCGGCGAGGTGGTGCTAGATGAGCGGGTCATTGCCATCCCTGGCAACGCTGCGCCGGGCGACTACACTATCCGGGTGGGACTATATGCGCCGGACGGCCCGCGCTTGACGACGCCTGCAGGTGACGACGCGATTGTGATAGGGATGTTCACGATCCATTAGCGCGCTCTTGTTGGGCGGTCTGGCACATCGCTCTACGGCCAATACCCCAGATCGGCGGCGCGGGTGAATGACGCTTGCGCTGCTTCCATGTCGCCTGTGGCCTGCAACGCCATCCCGCGCAAAAAGTGCGCTTGTCCCAGGCGCGGGGCGAACTTGACGGCTTTATCGAGCGCCGCGCGCGCGCCGGTTGCATTGCCCGCCATCAGCCGGAACCACCCCAAGAACATCAACGCTTCGCCGTCTTCCGGCGCGAGTTGGAGCGCGCTCTGGATGGGACGCATCGGGTACTCATTCTGGATAAGATTGCGTTCCAGGTAAAAGCGCGCCGCCGCTTTGGCGACATCCACATCAGTCGGGGCGGCATCCAGGGCGGCGGCGATCCAGGCATCCACCTTGCCATAGTCGCCGGTCTGCGCGCTGACCTCGGCCAGGCTCAGGTAGATGAGCGGGTTCGTCGGATCGAGGGCGCGCGCTTTTAACAACGCCTCGCTGGCCACGGCGGTCTTGTGCTGGCCCAGGTTGAACAGTCCCAGGAGCAACCAGAGCTGCGGCGATTGCGGCGCGAGGGTGGTCGCTTTGAGGAAATGGGGTTGTGCTTCTTCTGGACGGCCAATCTGCGCCAGCGCCTCGCCGAGCCAGGCATGGGCCTCGGCGGAGGTGTCATCTGCGGCAGCGGCGCGCGCCAGCACGCAGGTGGCCAGCGCCCAATTTTCATCGCGGACGAGCGTTGTCCCCACCTGGACAGTGGTGGCGGCGCAGAACCGCGCATCTGCTTCGCATAGTGAGACTGCGTCTCCACTGAGCGCCGCCAGCGTCACTCGCGCCGCAAGGTTGCCCGGCAGAGCGTCCCGCCAGCGTTGCGCGGTTTCGGCGGCCACAGCGCATTGCTGGGTTTGCAGGTAGGCGCGGGTGAGCCATTCCAGGGTGTGAGCGTCGTTGGGGGCAACCGCGAGATAGGCTTTGGCCTCAGTGATGAGGTGAGGCCAATCCCCTTGCAGTGCGAGCAGTTCCACACGCAAAGCGGTGGTTTCTTCCAGGGGTGCATAGTTGCGGATGGCTTCATCCAGGGCGGCCAATCCATCGGTGGGGCGATTCCACAACCGGTAGAGCCGGGCCAGTTCGAGCGCCAACCGGGGATCCGCGGGGTCATTTTGCCGGGCCTGGCGGTAGAGGGTTTCGGCGGCGGAGAACTCTCCGGCAGCCACATAGCTTGCGGCGATGTCGGCCAGGGCAACCGTGGGCGTTACTGCGGGGGGTGTGGGCGAAGCGGTCGGCGGCGGCGTTGGTGTGCAGCGCAACAGCATCAACGCTATTGTCGTCAGGCTGACGAGCAGGCGGCGCGGGCATCGTTTCATCGGTGCTATTTTACCACGCAATTTGCCTTTTCCTGTGCTCTCGTTACAATGACGTTAGGACGTATATAATGGTTTTGGGCTTCACATGGAAGAGAGGTTAGGCTATGCGTATTTTGGTTGCGGATCCCAACGAAGCTTTTGCCACATTGCTGTCTGAGGAGTTGAAACGCAAGGGCTACGACGTTGATATGTGTCTGAATGGCGCGGAGGCGCTCGTCGCTGCGCGGCGTCATCCGCTCAATCTTGCGGTGTTGGACATGGCCCTGACCGGCCCGGATGCGCTGGCGCTCGCCCAGCAACTGCGGAATCAGGACAAGAACCTGCGGCTCATGCTCATCCCGCTTATGGGGCAAACTTTGCCGCCTCAGGCGGCGTCGCTTGCGGTGCAGGGCGTGCTCCCCAAGCCTTTCTTCCTGCCAGAATTGCCTGGATTGATCCAGGCAGCGCTCGATGCGCCGTTGGCAGGTATGGCTGCTGCGCCGAGTGCGCCGCCTGCGCCCGCGCAGCCGGCGCAGGCGGCGCCCGCGCCCCCGCCGGCAGACGAGGGCATCTTCGGGCCTGAAATTGGCGTTATCAGTCCGGAGACTGCTACGGAACCAACCGTCGCCGCGCCTATACCTCCGGCAGAGATTGCACCTGTCGCGTTTGCGGAAGATGAGGAAGAGGCGTTTGGCCTTTCCTATGATGCTTTTATCGCTCATCGCCTGGAGGTGGAGCGATTGATGAATGCGTTGGTGCAAGATGTGGGCGTTGATGCGGTCCTGCTGACGTTCGGCGGTGGGCTGTTGACCTACGTGGGGGGGCTTGCGCAGGCTGAAGCCGAGTCCATCTCGCGAGCCATCATTCATGGCTGGCGCACATCCGCCGAGGTCGCGCGCATCTTGGGCCGCGAGCAGGTGCGCTTTGAGCAGAGCATCTCGGGCGACGACTACATGCTCTACGCGCTGAGCGTCGAAGTCAACGCCATTATGGGCGTTGCTGTACGCGGCGCTGCGCCTCTGGGACTGTTGCGCCATCACGCGCGCGCGACGGCTGAGCGGATTGCGCAGATTTGCAAGGCGTAACTGTGGCGTCGCGCCGCGCCAACAGCCCGAACGGGACCTATAGCGCATGGCTGTGTTGACCGCGTTCTCTTTTCTTTTGCTCCTGGCGGCGACGGGATTATTGACATTCCACAAGTATGTATGGGATGCTTTTCTGCTGCTCATCCTCTCCGCTTGTGGATTGCTGCTGAGTTTTGCGCGTACTAATCCCGCTGAAAGAGCTTTTTCTGTGCGCCCGGCGCACATTTTGCCGCGCACGCTTGCCGGATGGGGCCGTCTGGATACATTCCTGATCGTTATTGCGGTGTCGTTCTCGGCGCGCAGGGATGTGGCGGCGCGCGATTATACCGCGCTGTTCCTCTGGTGGCTTGTCGCCGTGTTGAGTTTTGGCGCGACGCTTTTGTTGCCGTTGATCCGCCGCAAACGCGCAGACGCCTTCCCCAAAATGGAGCGGTATGCGCTGGCGGGATTGCTGCTGGTCGCCTTCCTGGTGCGCGCGCTGGCGTTGGGGCGTGCGCCGGCCAATCTCGGCGGCGACGAAGGCACCCAATTGCTGGCCGGACTGCAATTGACAGCGCACCCTCTGGGGAATCCTTTTGCGACCGGCTGGTATTCGGTTCCCACGATGTCCTTTCTGGCTTACGGCCTGGCGATGCGTATCTTCGGCGCGACGATGGCCGGTGGGCGTATGCTTTCGGCCATCGTGGGCGCGCTGACGGTGCTGACGACGTTCCTCCTGGGCCGGACATTGGGCGGTCGGCGTGTGGGGTGGGTGGCCGCGCTGGTGGTTGCCTTTTCGCACTATCACATTCATTATAGCCGGTTGGCGTCCAATCAAATCTTCGATCCGTTCATCGGCACATTGGCGATCTGGCTCCTGTGGTTGGCGTTGAAACCCGGTTGGCCGGAGCAAGGCGCCGCGCAGGAGAAAGCGGTTTCATGGTGGGGACTGTGTGGTCTGGTTGCCGGGGCGGGATGGTATGCCTACTTCGGTGCGCGCTGGGTGACGTTCCTCATTGGGTTGATCGTCGCCTGGCGGATATTGGTCGAGCCGCGTTTCCTCGTCCGGCGCTGGCGCGGACTGCTGATGTTCATTGGTGGTTGGTTGCTGGTGGTCTTGCCGCTGCTTGGGTGGTACTCGGTGCATCCATCGCCGCTGACGGAACGCTACAACGCCGTGAGTGTTTTCGCCTCCGGCTGGCTGGAGCGCGAAGCGGCGATCACCGGCAAGCCAGTCTTCGTGTTGCTCCTGCGTCAGTTGTGGCGGGCGGCGACGGCGTTCCATTTCACATTCGATCCTACCTTTTGGTACTTCCCGCAGGCGCCGCTGTTGGATTTCATCACCGGCGGGCTGATGTTGGTGGGGCTGATCGCTGCGCTGTTGCGCGCGCGCTGGCCTTCGCGTGCTGCGACGTTGATCTGGTTTGGTTCGACGTTGCTCATGGCCTGGGGTGTGACCGAAAATCCGCCGAGCAGCCAGCGCGGGCTGCTGCTCATTCCGGCAGTGGCGTTTTTCGCCGCGTGGGGCGTTGAGGCGCTATGGAAAGCGCTTCACTCTGCGCGGCTGGCGCGCATAGCCTTTTCCATCATCTTGAGCGTGATGGCGCTGTATAACCTCGGTTTCTATTTTGGCGTCTACACCCCCCGCAATACTTATGGCAATCCCACAGCAGAGGTCGCCACGACGCTGGCGCACTATTTGCTGGAACATCCTCATCCCATGTGTGTGTCTGCCGGGGTGGAACCGTGCCATAGCACCATTTACTTCTTCGGCGCGCCGGTTATCTACTGGCAGATCGGCGGCATGGCCTTTTTGCTGCGCGATCAGTATGGTATGGACGTGCTGCCCGGTGAGATGCCGGCCCAGGTCTTCTCCCCGGCGCGCTTTATTTTTGCCGGGGGGCGCTTCCGGGAGCTTGACGAGGTGCAGATCGCCTATCCCGGCGGCGTTGTCACCGACGTGAAGTCGCCAGACGGGCGCGTTTTGGCGACGGTGTATGACTGGGCGGCGCGTACCACGCCTTAGCGATGGCCTTAGGCGATTGTGCTTTTTCGGTTATCTTGTATAATTTCACCATGGCATCTTATATTGTTTCATTTGGTGCTCTGCGTAATATTGTGACAAACCAAATGCTAACCTGATTGGCTCTTGTTTCGCAACACAACTGTTATTCCCATTCTCACTCAGGAGGTCACTGTATGGCGCGTGTGCGTTGGCCCTGGCGTTTGCATCAAGCTGTATCTATCGTTGTCTTGTGTGCGTTGGTCTTGCCGCCCGGCCTGACCGGCGTGGTTGCCGCCCCCTTACTTTGATTGGTTAACGTTAGCGAATACCTACTACACTCGCACACGCTATGCCTCCAACACGTTGGGCAACGTCAGCCGGATGCAGTACGACCGGCTCAGCCGCAAGACAGTGATGACTGACACGGATATGGGCACGTGGCAGTATCGTTACGACAACGCCGGCAATCTGATCGCCCAGGTGGACGCGCGCCAACAGGCGATCAACTTCTACTACGACAGTCTCAACCGGTTACGCGGCAAGACGTACGCGACGACGGCAACTCCCGCTGCCTACGTCCGGCCCGCCGATCCCAGCTACAACGGCTACACCGTCAAATACTACTACGATGAGAGCAACTATGGCTACAGTATCGGGCAGCGCACGCGGTTGGTGGATCCCAGTGGCAGCGCTGCCTGGACCTACGACGCGTGCGGGCGGGTGACGCAGGAGATCAAGAACATCAACGGCGGGGGTAGTTTCACTACGCAGTACACCTACGATTCCATAGACCGCGTCGTGACGACCACTTATCCCGATGGTGAAGTGGTGCGCAACACGTACAATGCTGCCGGACAGCCCGCCACGCTACGCAGCGATACCTATAGCTACAACTACGTGAGCAGCGCCAGCTATACCGCCCCCGGCGCAATGGCCGCAATGACCTACGGCAACGGCCTGATCATCAACTACGACTACTACGACGATCCCGGCGAGGCGTTGAGTTTTCGCCTGCAGCGCTTCCAGGTGTTCACGACAATTAGAATTACCCATCGACGACAATTAGAAATGCCCACTCGGAGTTCGGGGAAGTCGGAGTAAACTGGGTCCCAGGAGGCCCAGAGATGACAACAACCGATGCCCAAGTGAGGATTATGATGCGCGAACGAAACAAAGGACGAACACAAGAACAGGCGACGGCAACCGGGTGAAGAAGACGGAGAGGATCACGACCACCTACTACGTGGGCGGCTACTATGAAAAGCAAGGTAGCACGATCACCAAGTACTACTACGCTGGCGGACAGCGGATTGCGATGCGCAAGGCAGGTATGGTATACTACCTCCACACCGATCACCTGGGCAGCACCAGTCTCACCACCTGCGGCAGCAGCAGTTGCCCGGTGGTGAGCGGCACCGTGGGGATGAGTGCAGAAGTCGCCCGCCAACTCTACTATCCCTACGGCGAGGTGCGGTGGCCTACGGGAGGCAGCACGTTACCCACCGACTATACCTTTACAGGTCAGCGCAACGAGTCCAGCCTTAACTTGATGGACTACAACGCCCGCTACTACGACCCTTATCTTAGGGCCCGTAAAAAAATAACTTCCCGAATATGGGTATAATGCAACCTAGAACGAGCGAGGTTGCCAAGATATGACCAAAGAAATCCATAAGTGTGAATGTGAAATCTGCCGCACCGAGAGTGATCCTGAAGTGCTGCAACAACACCAACAGATGAACCTGTTGCTGAGTCGTCTGAATGA